>Ga0180435_10000382_pt1 | contig 46053 bp, 35 predicted proteins | sample SS_ome_3_FD_132467 | JGI IMG/M metagenome (GOLD analysis project Ga0180435, IMG submission 132467) | Hypersaline lake sediment archaeal communities from the Salton Sea, California, USA - SS_3_S_1 metaG | ecosystem: Environmental > Aquatic > Non-marine Saline and Alkaline > Hypersaline >... | reverse complement strand
TGGACCTTGCTTTGAACTATGATCCCGGTCTGGGAGAAGCCTATTTTTACAAAGGTTATCTTCTGTATGAAGGTGATACAACCGGGATGGACCGTGGACTTTTCGACCAGGCCATATCCCAGGGATTCAGAGATGCCTGGGTATACTATTTCAGAGCAATAACTGAAATCAGGGACGGAAAGAATGAGGTCGCCCTGAATGATCTGAATACAGCTATTGAAATCAATGAAAGCTTTGCTCTGGCCTACCACGAAAGGGCAGGTCTGAAACGACTGAATGGCGATCTTCAGGGCTCTCACTTTGATTATTCACGAGCTGTGGAATTTCATCCCGACTTTGCCCTGGCCTATAATAATATGGGCTCGGTAAAGATTCTGATGGGTGATTACATCGGAGCCATTGCGGATTATTCCAAAGCTCTGGATCTGGATCCGGGTCTGTTCATAGCTTTAAATAACAGAGGTTATGCCCGTTATTATACGGAGGATAGCGACGGGGCTCTCAAGGATTTTAATGCGGCCATAACCAACAGTGATAACTTTGCCCATCCGCGGCTTAACAAAGCTTCGCTACTGGCCGGAATGGGACAGCTGGAAGAGGCACTGAACCTGCTGGACGGAATGATGGAAAAAAATCCCGACGATGCCTTCCTTTTCCTGAACAGGGGACTGATACGTGAATTGACGGGGGATCCCGAGGGTGCTTGTGCCGATTGGGCAACTGCCCTGGAACTGGGCGCTGAAGCAGCGGTTGAATATGTAAAAGAATGTGATCGTTGATTGGAGGAATATGAGAAGATTAGGCTACATATTGCTTTTGATCCTTTTTATTTTGCCCTTTGAAAGCTGGGCGCAGGAGGATGTGAAGATCCGCAGATCCACCTACAATACCGGCATAGACATTGGATTAAGGGAAGCCTGGAAGAGTGTGAAAGATGGGGACAAGAATTACCGCGACGGGAAAGGGACCTATGACCTGGCCAGGGATCACTACCTGTATGCCTTGCAATATAACCCCGATCACCCGGCCCTGAATTATAAGTTGGGCATTTGTTATCTCTTTACCGATCAGAAATACGAGGCCATTTCCTACCTTTTAAAGGCCTATACAGAGGATCCGGAAGTCAGCAAGGATATTCATCTGATGCTTGGGAAAGCCTATCAGCTTGTGCTGGAATTTGACAAGGCCATAGAGCATTACAGATTGCACAGTCACACAGTGCACCCCAAGGAACAGGAAGCTTATGCTCTGGTCCTAAACAAAAGGATGGCAGAATGCCAGAGTGGAAGAGAGCTAAGCAAGGATCCACAGCGTGTTATAATCAGGAACCTGGGAAAAGAAATCAATTCCAGGTACGACGATTACAACCCCATTTTCACTTTCGGGGATACCGCCCTTTTGTTTACTTCCCGCCGTCCTTCTGATTTTAAGTCCAGGCGGAACAAATTAGACAACAAATTTAACGAGGATATATACCTGGCTGCCAGGAATGATGGGCAGTTTGAGCAGGCAGAACGGCTGTCCAAGCCCTTTAACTCGGATAACAACGATGCAGTGGTTGGCATAGCGTATAATGGGAGCTCCATCTTGCTCTATCAGGGACATATTGACGGTGGCGATCTTCAGATCACCAGATATAAACCCGAGAAGAAGAAGTGGTCAAAACCCAGGAATATTACCGGAAAACTTATCAGCAAGGACGGGGAAACATCAGCTGCCATGGCCCCCAATGGACGGGAGCTTTTTTATGTATCCAAAAACAAGGAGCTTAGTCTTGGCGGCAAGGATATACTCTACTCCAGGCTGGATCATAAAGGGAGGTGGATTAAACCGGTAAACATTGGTGCCATGATTAACACTCCTTATGACGAAGAAGGGGTTTTTATGAGTCCGGATGGCAAATACCTCTATTTTGCTTCCCAGGGTCACAATTCCATGGGAGGTTTCGACATCTTTCGATCTGAGCGAAGGGACGATGGTGACTGGTCGCCTCCGGAGAACCTGGGCTATCCCATCAATACTCCCGATGACGAAGTATTTTATATAACCGACAATTCCGGCACAACCGGATTTTATTCCTGCATTCGGGAAGGGGGATTCGGTGCTAAGGACATTTGCAAGGTAGTTTATCTGGGATCGGAGAAAGAACTGGTCTTCAAAACCTCAGACAAGCTTCTGGCAGGACCGGGAATGGCTAAAACGGGTTTTCTAACTCCGGTGGTAGCCATGAATCTGGATACCACACTGGTACTTACCGGCCACATACTTGATACCATCGGTGGCATTAAACCCATAATGGCCAAAATGGCCTTCTTTGATCCTTCAACCGGGAATAGAGAGGTCGTAGCCATATCCGATGAAAGTGGAGAATATACAGCCAGACTTCCGGAACCCAAGCCCTATGCCCTGGAGATCAATGCGCAGGGTTATCTGTATTTCCTGGACATTGTTGATTTCACTACGGCCACCGGAGACGAAAAACTTCGTCGCGATTTCTTCCTTAAAAAGGTGGAGGTCGGTACCAAGGTGGTACTTGATAACATTTACTTCGAAACCGGAAAATCCATACTCAGACCAGAATCCCATAATGCCCTTGAACAGGTATTCAGGTTCCTGGAAAATAATCCGTCCATGAAGCTGGAGATTTCCGGACATACAGACAACACCGGATCGCTTCGAATCAATCAGCGGCTGTCCAGGGCCAGAGCCAAGGCGGTAGTGGATTACCTGGTCAATCTGGGAATATCAGAATCCATGCTCATATCCGAAGGGTACGCTGATACACAGCCAGTTGCCACCAACGACACTTCGGCCGGCAGGGAAAAGAACCGACGTGTGGAATTCAAAGTTCTCTCCAAGTAGAGCCTGTTGTTTAACAATTTCTTTCCTCTGGGAAAATATTACTTTTGTCCGTATGAAACGAACCGTTTTTTACGACCAACATGTTTCGCTGAATGCGAAGATGGTACCCTTTGCCGGTCATGAGATGCCGGTGGAATATGCAGGTGTCAAACAGGAACATCAGAATGTTCGGGAAAAAGTAGGAGTATTTGATGTGAGCCACATGGGTGAGATCTGGATCAAAGGTCCCGGAGCCTTTGCACTGGTCCAGCGAATCACCAGCAATGATGTGTCTCTTATCGGACCCGGTAAAATTCAGTATACCTGCTTCCCGAACGACCGGGGAGGGATTGTAGACGACCTTTTGATCTATGCCTACGATCAGGAGAAATATCTCCTGGTGGTCAACGCATCGAATATTGAAAAAGACCATAAGTGGATTGTTGAGCAGAATTCATTTGGTGCCATTGTGGAAAATGCTTCTGACAAGATTTGTCAGCTGGCTGTTCAGGGTCCCAATGCAACAGCACTCTTGCAGAGGCTTACACCCATCGATCTTTCACAGGTCCCTTACTACCATTTTGTTAGCGGAGAACTGGCCGGTGTGGGCGAGGTGATCATCAGCAACTCGGGCTACACAGGTGCCGGAGGCTTTGAATTATATATGTACAATGAAGATGGGCCCATGGTCTGGGATCGCTTGTTTGAGGCAGGAGAGGAATTCGGACTACAGGCTACCGGACTGGCAGCCAGGGATACTCTCAGGTTGGAAATGGGATTCTGCCTTTATGGTAATGATATCAATGACAGCACCTCACCCCTGGAGGCCGGACTGGGATGGATTACCAAGTTCACCGATGGAAATGACTTCATCCACCGGGCTGAACTGGAAAAACAGAAAAACGGGGGATTAAAAAAGCGACTGGTAGGCTTTGAATTGCTGGAAAGGGGAATACCCCGTCAGCACTATCCCATCCTGGATTTGGAAGGTAGTGTTATTGGAGAAGTGAGCTCAGGAACCATGTCCCCCATGCTTAATAAAGGGATCGGCATGGGCTATGTGGATTTGGCTTTTGCAAAAAAGGAAACCGAAATACGGATTGGGATCCGGAACAAGCAGGTAAGGGCCATGGTAGTGAGGCCCCCATTCTACAAACCCGGCGAATAAACTAAACTATGGCAAAAGCAAAGATTGAGGTATGTTATTCACCTGCTCTGTTTCCCTATTATGAGAATCCGGAGGCCATCGTGGTGGTTAACGATATACTCAGGGCCAGCTCTGCCATTGTCACCGCTTTTATGAATGGAGTGGAAAAGATCATTCCGGTAGGAACTCTGGATGAGGCCAGGTCCTATAAGCACAGGGGTTTTATGGTGGCTGCCGAGCGTGATGGAATAGTGCGTGATTTCGCAGATTTTGGGAATTCCCCATTTAATTTCACGGAAGAGAGGGTTAAAGGACGGGAGATTGTTTACAGCACCACCAATGGAACAAATGCCATTAAGCTGGCTTCCAGTGGGAGCCAGGTACTCATAGGAGCCTATCTGAATATCTCTGCCCTGGCAAAGCACATCAGGGAATCTGGTAAAGATCTTCTGGTCCTTTGCGCTGGTTGGAAAAACAAGTTTAATCTGGAAGACACCCTATTTGCGGGAGCTCTGGCCCGGATGGTTCTGGAAGAAGAAGGATACCATAGTATCTGCGATGCTACCCTGGGAGCCATTGACCTGTATGAAGCCGCCGAAAAGGATATGATGGCTTATATTGAAAAGGTAGCCCAACGACATCGACTGAAAAAGAACAATCTGGATGATGTGATTGGATATTGTCATGAACAAAACCTGACCGATCTCATCCCGGTGTTGAATGGGAATCATCTGGTGCCCCTTCAGCGAATCTCTTAAGTTATTCACAAAGCTTGCTTGTGAATTGTATTGTATGTAATTTTAGCTGTTATCGAAATAACAATACCAGAATCTTAATACGTATCTAAATCTTACTGGAATGAAAAAGCACAATTTTTCCGCAGGTCCATGCATTCTTTCACCTTATACCATTAAAAATACTGCTGAAGGCATACTTGATCTGAATAATTCGGGACTCTCAGTTATGGAGATCTCGCACCGAAGCAAGGATTTTATGGCTATCATGGACGAAACTCAGCAACTTTTTAAAGAATTGCTGGACATCCCCTCAGGCTACAGTGTGCTTTTACTCCAGGGAGGTGCCAGCATGCAGTTCTGCATGGTTCCATACAACCTGCTGAAGCATAAAGCTGCTTACCTGGATACCGGAACCTGGGCCAACAAGGCAGTGAAAGAGGCCAAACTATTTGGTGAGGTGGAAGTGGTAGCAAGCTCCAAGGAAAGCACCTATTCATACATTCCCAAGGACTACACCATTCCCGGCGATGCAGATTATTTCCACATCACCACCAACAATACCATTTACGGAACTGAGATTAAAGAGGACCTTGACGTGCCCATGAACCTGGTTGCAGACATGTCGTCCGATATCTTCAGTCGCCCCATGGATGTTTCGAAATATGCGCTTGTTTATGGCGGTGCCCAGAAAAATCTGGCCCCGGCAGGTGTAACTTTTGCCATCATCAAGGATGATATACTGGGACACGTTGACAGGCCCATTCCCACCATGCTCGACTATAAAACCCATATTGACAAGGGTTCCATGTTTAACACTCCTCCCTGTGTGGCCATTTATGCAGCCATGCATACCCTTCGCTGGTACAAGGAGCAGGGAGGTGTAAGCGCCATGTACAAACTGAATTTGGAGAAAGCAGGCATATTGTATGACGAAATTGATCGCAGTCCCATATTCACCTCCAACATCGAAGATGTGAACGATCGTTCCATCATGAATGTCACCTTTGTAATGAAGCCGGAATACAAGGAGAAAGAAGCCGAATTTCTGGAATTTGCAACATCCAAAGGTATGTCGGGACTCAAAGGGCACAGATCGGTGGGTGGTTTCAGGGCCTCTATTTACAATGCCATGCCCAAATCCTCCGTACAGGCATTGATCGATACTATGAAAGCATTTGAACAGAAAATATAATCCATTTTAAATCTTCGATATGGCAAAAGTATTAATCGCAACAGTAAAGCCTTTCTCAGCCGAAGCAGTGGAAGAAGTAAAGGGTGTGCTAAGTAATGCCGGTTTTGATTTTGAAGTACTGGCAAAATATCCCAATCAATCTGACCTGGTAGCGGCTGTTTCAGATGCCGATGCACTGATCATCCGAAGTGATAAAGTGGACAGGGAAGTCATAGAGGCTGCAGGCCAGTTAAAAATTGTGGTCCGTGCCGGGGCAGGATACGATAACGTGGACCTGGCCAGTGCTACCGAGAAGGGAGTAGTGGTAATGAATACTCCTGGACAAAATTCAAATGCCGTGGCCGAACTGGCCATGGGCATGATGATCTATATGAACCGAAATGGATTTAATCCTGCTGCCGGCAGCGAGCTGCGAGGCAAGAAGCTTGGAATTCATGCCTACGGCGCAGTGGGAAGGATTGTGGGAATGATCGCCAAAGGATTCGGCATGAAAGTATATGCCTATGATCCCTTCATAGATCCTGTGATCATTAAAAACGACGGAGTGGTTTGGGAAGAGAGTGCGGAATCGCTCTACAGCAAGTGCCAGTATATTTCCCTGCATATTCCAGCCAATGATGCGACCAAAGGTTCCATTGGCTACGACATTCTGAACAGCATGCCCCAAGGGGCCACGCTGGTGAACACTGCCCGGAAAGAAGTGATCGATGAAGAGGGACTGAAGAAGGTCTTCACCGAAAGGGATGACTTCAGGTACCTGTCGGATATTGCCCCTGACTGTGCAGCGGAGCTAAGCGAAAACTATGTAGGAAGAGCTTTCTTCACACCCAAAAAGATGGGGGCCCAGACTGCGGAAGCCAACCTGAATGCGGGGGTAGCTGCTGCCAATCAAATCATTAACTTCCTGAAAAAGGGAGACACCACCTTTAAAGTAAACTAGTACATGGCAAAATTACATGCGTTTAAGGGATACAGGCCTGGAAAAGACAAAGTGAATGAAGTGGCCTCGAGGCCCTATGATGTCTTAAATTCCCAGGAAGCCAGAGAAGAGGTGAAAGGAAATCCGTGGTCCTTTCTTCATGTGGTAAAACCGGAAGTGGATCTGCCTGAAGGAACAAGCCTTTATTCTGAGGAAGTGTATAATACGGGCAGGAATAACCTGGAAAAGCTTATTGCAGAAGGTTATTTTGTGCAGGATGAAACTGATATGCTCTATGTCTATGGGCAAACCATGTTTGGGAAAACCCAGTATGGGATTGTCGCCTGTGCAGCGGTAGATGATTATCTCGATGACGTGATCAAGAAGCACGAACTTACCAGGCCCGATAAGGAAGAGGACAGGATGAAGCACATCCGTGTCACCAACTTCAATGCAGAGCCGGTCTTTTTTGCCTATCCCGACCATCCGGGACTGGATGCCATTGTAGAGCGCGTTGTGAAGGGTGAAGCAGAATACGATTTCACCACGGATGATGGAGTAGGGCATCATTTCTGGCTAATTTCCGATCCGGAGGATATCCATGCCATAGTCGATACTTTTGACCGGGAGGTAGAATATACTTATGTGGCCGACGGTCATCACCGGACAGCAGCTGCAGCCCTGGTGGGTCAGGAAAGGCGCAAAATCAATCCGGATCATCGGGGAGATGAAGAATATAATTTCTTCCTGGCTGTTCATTTTCCGGCTTCCCAGCTGACCATCATTGATTATAACCGGGTGGTTAAAGATCTGAACGGGCTGAGTCCTGAGGAGTTCCTGACTGAGCTGGAAGAGGGATTTAGTATCGAGCCAAAGGGGGAGGTCCACAAACCCACCAGCCTGCATAATTTCAGTATGTACCTGGAAGGCAAGTGGTATTCGCTCACGGCCAAACCGGGTACCTTCAACGATGAAGATCCCATAGGCTGTCTGGATGTGACCGTACTTTCCGAGCAGGTGCTGGGACCCTTACTGAATATCACGGATCTGAGAAAATCCAAGCGGATTGATTTTGTGGGAGGAATCAGGGGACTGGATGAATTAAGCCGAAGGGTGGACAATGGCGAGATGGCGGTTGCATTTGCCCTTTATCCGGTTACCATGAAGCAGCTCATGGATATTGCCGACAATGGCATGATTATGCCCCCCAAAACCACCTGGTTCGAACCTAAACTCCGAAGCGGACTGGTGATCCATTCTCTGGATTAGTATTATATTCGGACATGGGAATTGCAGAGAATCTGAAAACGATCGTGGATAATATCCCTGATCATGTCACCCTGGTGGCAGTTTCCAAGACCATGCCCGATGAGGCCATCCTGGAAGCCTATGAGGCTGGACATCGCGATTTTGGCGAGAACAAGGTTCAGGACCTGGCAGCCAAACAGGAGAGGCTCCCCGGCGATATACGATGGCATATGATCGGTCATCTCCAGTCCAATAAGGTGAAATACCTGGCCCCCTTTGTACATATGCTCCACGGGGTGGATAGCCTCAAGCTTCTTGGCACCATCCATAAAGAGGCAGTCAAGAACAACAGAGTGATCGATTGCCTCTTGCAGGTGCGCATTGCCACAGAGGAAAGCAAATTCGGTCTTACTGAGAGTCAGCTAAAGGAAATGCTTAGCTCAGAGGCTTTTAGGGGGATGGATATGGTAAGAATAAGGGGGGTCATGGGTATGGCCACCTTTACCGAAAATTCCAAACAGATCAGAGAGGAGTTTCGCCTTCTAAAACGTATATTTGAGGGAATGAAGGCTACTGCCTTTGAAAAGCAGGAAGATTTCGATCTGCTGTCCTGTGGCATGTCGGGCGATTATGACCTGGCCATCGAGGAGGGTAGCAATATGGTTCGGATCGGCAGCCTGATTTTTGGACCCAGGAACTATTGATTTAGCATATGATTGATTTATCCACCAACTACGCCGGACTCAAGTTGAAGAGTCCGATCATTGTCAGCAGCAGTGGCCTGTCCACTTCACTGGACCGAATTAAGAAAATGGCAGCGGCCGGTGCCGGTGCTGTGGTTATGAAGTCCCTGTTTGAAGAGCAGATCCTTCACGAAGTTACCAGCCTTTCAGCCGAAAGTGACTATCCTGAAGCAGGGGACTATATCCGGACCTACGCCCGTGAAAACTCTCTGGATGCTTACCTGAAGATGATTAGCTCGGCCAAAGAGGCGGTGGATATACCCATCATGGCAAGCATCAACTGCATCAGTGGAGATGAATGGATCGATTTTGCGGAAAAGATAGAAGAAGCCGGAGCTGATGCCCTGGAATTGAATATATATTTTCTGCCCATAAACAAAGAGAAAGATCCAAGGGAGTATGAGAAGGCTTACCTGGAACTGGTATCCAAGGTAAAAAAGAAGACCTCCCTTCCCATAATCGTTAAGCTGGGCAATGGTTTTTCCAACATAACCTGGATGGTTAATCAACTCTATCTCCGGGGGGTGGCAGCTGTGGTCCTGTTTAATCGTTTTTATGCACCCGATATCAACACCGATGACATGAGTTTCGGTTCTTCCGAAGTCTTGAGTACACCTTCAGAATTACGTTCTTCTCTTCGCTGGATAGGAATAGTCAGTTCCCAGGTAGGTCAAATGGATCTTGCAGCTTCCACTGGGGTGCACAGTGGTCTGGGTGTTATCAAGCAAATTCTTGCGGGAGCTGCAGCAGTACAGGTTTGTTCCGTTTTATACCGAAATGGGGTGGATTACATCAAGGAGATGATCACTGAGATGAAAAAATGGATGGAGAAGAATGATTTTGAATCTGCCGAAAGCTTCCGTGGCAGGATGAACTATAGCAGCCTGAAGGATCCTTCGGTATACGAAAGGGCGCAGTTTATGAAGTACTTCTCCTCAATGCATTAGGAAAGCCTGCTTTAATACGAGTCTATGGTGTTCACCATGGCAACTACCAGGGGTTTAAGTTCCTCATCCACCTTAGTCAGCCTTGATTTTAACTGATCGGATAGCTTTTGTCTTCCCGGAGTATCCACCTCGCCGATTGCCTCTTCCAGTACGGTATAGGCCTCAAGGGCAGTTTCGTAATCGGCCGAAACCAATACTTCTGCAAAAATGTCCAGGTGTTTGCCATAGGAAAGCCCATTTTGCCAGCAAGCTGCAGTAAGGGTAGTCTGAATGGATTTGTATTCGGGATTGGCCACAGCCATGGCAAGAATTTCCGCGGCTTCCGGGTCCTTCAGATCGTTAAGAAAGCTGGCAAGTTCTCCCAGAATCTGCGCATCTTCCTGCACCAGCATCACCTGGAACAGATCGGGAAGGATGGCTACTTTACCCAGAGACCTGAGTTCTTTCAGGGTATTCAGGATGGCGCTTTTGTTGCCAGAATGGAGCGATTGAATCTGTCCCTGGAGCTTTTTCTGATTTTCCCTCTGATCCATCTAATTGCATTTGCGGGTAATGTGTTCGCCCGCTTCGAAAACACCGTATTGATAGGCCTTCTTGAAACAGTGACAGGCATCGTTCATTTTGCCCATTTGCTCATCCAGTTTTCCTTTCTCATACCAGATTTCCCCATTGAGGGGATCCAGGTCCAGAGCCATGGACATGTCTCGCTGGGCATACCTGATGGTTCCAGTGGCGACATAAGTTAATCCCCTTCCATAATAGTACTCGGATTTTCCACTGTTAAGTGACAGACTCTTATTGAAAGATTGAATGGCATCCAGATACTTGCTGTGCGCCAATTGGATCATGCCCTTGAGATAGATGGCCGAGTCGTCCTCCGGGAAATAGGACAGGTACAGGTTCATGTCTTCCATCGCCCCGGAAAGATTGCCTGTAAGACTATGGGCTTCAGCCCTCTGAATATAAGCAGCAAAACGGGCAGGATCCTGTCTGATCACCCTGTTCAGACCTTCCACTGCTTCCTCAGCATTCCCGTCATTCGTTTGCATCCGGGCAAGATGCTGCCTGGCATCCAGGTTTCGGGTGTCACTTTTCACAGCTGATTTCAGGGAAGAACGCGCTGCTTTCAGGTTTCCCAGTTCCTCATAGATGATGGCTTTTTCGGTCTGCACTCTGGACCGCTTATATCCCTGTTTCTCCAGGAGATTCAGAAGGTTTATCGCATCCAGCTTATCTCCCTGGTTCTTTAAATACATGGCCTGCTGGAAATCCGCATCCGGATTGCTGTACCAGCGTTTCTCATTCCATAGTTCCTGCCATCCCGAAAGGCCTTGAAGTGTTGTAAGGTCTTCATCCAGAAGTATTTCGCTTTCACTGCGCTTGTAGCGTGAAGAAAGGTGGATCCGCAGGTATTTCAATGCCTGCTGCTCATGATTTAACTTCACCTCACACTTGGCCAGGAAGAAACTGCCCCTTCCTTTCCGGCGCTTTTCACATTCGTAAAAAGCATCTCTGGCGGCTGGAAAATTCTGTTGCTGGAAATAGGCTTCTCCCAGGTAGAAATAGAGCTCGGCATCGCCAGGTTTTTGCGACAGGGCCTCCTTCAGGAAGCTGGCTGCTGAATCGGGTGAACCATGGATCATACTAGCGCGCCCCAGCAGGTAGGGGTCACTTTGACCGAGTCCCAGGACAGGGATCAACCATAAGAAGCAGATCAGCATTTTTTTGCCCATTGCAACGCTATTTGGTTTCAATAAATACCTCATTATCGTCTCCCGAGTAGACATATATGAATCCCGTGAGTGTATAGACCTCCAGACCCGTCAAACGGTATTCATACACATCACATATATAGTAATAAACCCCTGAAGATACCAGGGTATTGCTGTTATTGATCTTTCCATCCCAGTTCACATCAGGATCTTCAGTGTAATACACCTGTATGCCCCAGCGGTTGAATATGGTCATTTCCACACGTTCCACATACGAGGTCCTTTGTGGGCGGTAGAGATCATTGATTCCATCTCCATTGGGTGAGAATACATTGGGTAGTTCATAATTGGAGCACTCATCCAGACAGAGACGAACCGATGGAACTGACTCGTTATCAAAGGAATCTATGGCAGTAACAAAATAGCATCCCGACAGGGCCACATCCGGGAAATGGTTATAGACGCTGTCGTAGGGATCATCAAACTCGGCTATTACTGTTGGCGGATCCTCAAAGGTAGGACTGTAATATAGCTTATATGCGACCACATCTTCTGCACAGGACCTGTCAGGGTAGAACCAGTTCAGGTGATTGTAACTGCTGTCGCAAACCGAGTATCCCCTGAGATTGGGGGCACAGGGAGCTATGGAGTCAACCGGTGTGGCACAGGCCGTATGACTGAAATTGATGTTTTCGTACAGTTTATCGTTTAGAACCCTCCATCCGGTACTGGTGACACGATAGCAATACTCCACCCCGTTGCTGAGACCTTCGTCCACAAAAACATCCTCAGTGGTGAATCCAATGGAATCGTAGGTACCTGTTCCGGAGTTCAGCCGATAGATAGTGTAATCGTAGTTTATCCAGGGTACATTCTTCTTCATCTCTATGAGCACACTGTTATCCCGCCCTGTAAGTTTGGGATAGAGAGAGGAAGCAGTCTCAGCCTCCCCAATCCTGAAACGGTTGCCCGCTTCGTCGTTATAAAGTTCCACCTGGTAGGACCAGGGGAATACCTGGGTGTCTACACTGTTATCGAGCCAGGTGGTATCGTTCAGATCTGCTGTGTTAAAGGATCCCACCTGTGTAAGGGATTGGCCCAGAAGGTCGTTGGAACGGTAGATAATGTATTCGTAGGGCCCGTTGGCCGGAATGGTATCCAGTTGTTCGGGCTTTGCCCAGGCCAATTTCATGGTTCCACTGGAAGAATGATCGGTCACACTCACCTCAAGCATGGAAGGAGATCCTTCCACCAAAGGAGTACAATTCTCGGGCGATGGAAAACTTAGAGCGCCATCGGGGTAAACCGAAACAATCATATAACAATACTCGTTGCCCTGTTCCAGTCCGTTACCTTCGTTGTCGTCCACAAAAACCGTTTCCAGTCTGTCGTTGGTGACGCCAATTAATTCATATCCGGTTTCTGCCGGTACACCTCCTGTGCAGGTATCCGGAACATAAGCTGCCGGTCCGATTCTTCGGAAAATCTGGTAACCTGTTACCGGCAAACAGGTATCGGCAGGCCAGGTGACGGTGACCGTACTACTGCCGGCAATAAGCGTGGGCATGTCGGGGGAAGGCCCCATTACCACGACGTTCATGTTACGGATATCCACCAGTGGGACTTCGAAATTGCTGTCCTCCGCTTTAAAAACCACCGTATAATATTGTTGTCGTACATGGGTGGGATCGGTTTGCCAAACAAACTGAGCCCTGCTGTAACCAATGGTGGCACTGGCTTCATCGACTGTGTAGGTGGCAGGGTTGCTATCAACCACAAAGGGTCCGCCGGTGGCCCATAAGGTGATGGAATCGTTGTCCACGTCCGTAGCCTCCATATTGACCGTGAGGACGGTCCCTGCCTCAATGCAAAAGTTACCCGGTTCGTTTTGCATGGGAGAATGATTATCGGTATTAAATACTTCGATCTGCATATCCCTGACTATGTTCCCGATTTTCACCCCGCTCCGCCATTCTTCCACGTCGAAGGCTATGTTATACAAACCACTGTCCACCGGGGTAATCCAGGTAAGGTCGCCTGTAAGAGGATGTATATACAGAGTATCGCTGTGAGCGGGCAGGGTATAACCTTCGATGGGCCGTCCATCCTGTTCGGTGCAAATGGTGAGTTTATAACTCAGGCTGTCGCCATCGGGATCATAGGCAGCCGGATTGTGTATGAAAATCTGTCCCAGTGCTGCCCGGTCTATGGGTGGATTCAGCAAGACAGGTGTGGAGTTATTACCAATATCCGGATTGATCAGGATGGTGGTTTTAATGGAGAAAATCACATTCACCGAGTTGGGGATATTTTTAACCCCATCGTTTCGGTTGGGATCCTGGACCACGATTTCATAGATTCCGGGACCGGGGAAGGTATGCTGGGTGATGTAGGTGTTCTTCTGGTAGAAATAGGGAAGTCTTACGAGGGCCACCCGGTCGGCAAATGAAAAGGTGTTGTCTCCCCACTGAACTTCAAGCCTGTCCCTGTCGGCCTGGCTCAGGGTAAAGGTAAAAGTTGTGATGGTGATCTGATAGGTGAGCTCGTCTATCTGGGTCAGGGTAATCTCGCCCGCCCGGTTGTGGGTAGCCTGCAGGGGAGCCCCCAGGTACACCATCAATAATATAAGAAAACTTAGTCTTTTCATCCGGTCACTCCAATATCACTTCAGCATCATGCTTACGCACGTCAAATTTTATACCAGTTTCCTTTTTTCCAATGCCAAACATCACCAAATTTGTCTGATCAGGGTAAATATCCGTGAGCAGGGCATTGTAAATGTACAAAGAATTTGGTTTTGAACTGATCTTTCCATACATCTCTATGGTCATGGCATCCTCTTCCAGGCTCACCTGACCGATTTCCAGGTCCATCCCGGCCTTCCCCTTATTCCCTGAAATCCTGAAATGTTTTTTCAGGTAAGCGTTGAACCAGGGCAAGGTCCTGTTGGCGGGATCGGAAAAGTCAATAAGCTTACCGTGATAGTGGTAATAGGCTACCTCCCAGTCATCCCGGAATGTTTTCATGGTGATATGCAGCTTTCCATTTTCATATGTTATATTCGTGATGGAAAGATGCAGCGGATGGGCCTGGGTTTTTGCCGGCAGGAAGAGGAGCAAAAAGAGCAAAACTATCAGTCTCATAGCTGCTAAATTACATAAAACTTATAATGCCCTAGCACCTCATGTCTCTATTTGAACTTTATTTTACCCTGGGTCTGCAACATATTGCCGACCTGAAAGGATACGATCACATCCTGTTTATCCTCATACTTTGTGCCGTATACAGCCTGAAAGAATGGAAAAGGGTTCTGATCCTGGTCACCGCATTTACCATCGGACATTCCCTAACCCTGGCCCTTGCCACGCTGGATTTGGTGAGGGTTGATGGTGACCTGATCGAATTTCTGATTCCCCTGACCATCTTTGTTACGGCCCTGGTCAATGTGATCCAGCGCAAGCAAAAGGTAAGCGCCCTGCAACACTACCTGAAGTATGGAGCTGCCCTCTTTTTCGGCTTGATACATGGTCTGGGTTTTTCCAACTACCTGAGGAGCCTGCTGGGTGCAGAAAAAGGTCTGGTATTGCCCCTCTTTTCCTTCAATGTGGGCATTGAAGTTGGACAGATTCTCATCGTTGTCATCATCATGTTACTTACCAAGGTGGTGGTTGATATCCTGAAATTGCCCTCCAGAGAATGGCATCTATTGCTCAGTGGAGCAGGCATGGGAATATCCCTGGTATTAATGGCTGAAAGACTTCCCTTCTGATGGAGTGGGAAGGCCTGATAAAGGGGTACAAGGGATTCCTGAAGCTGGAAAAGGGACTCTCTGAGAATTCCATACAGGCCTACCTGAACGATGTGGGAAAGCTGAGGCAATACCTGGAGATCCAGGAACTAACTGTCAGGCCAACAGATCTGGAGCCACAGCACTTGAGCTCTTTCCTGGTATGGATAGGAGACCTTGGTCTATCTGCCAAAAGTCAGGCCAGAATATTATCGGGACTCAAAGCTTTTTTTCGTTTTCTTTTACTGGAGGAAAAGATCCAGAAGGATCCCACCGCTCTTTTGGAAGGACCCAGGATAGGGAGGAAATTGCCCGAGGTACTCACAGTCGAAGAAATCGACCGTATGCTGGAAAAAATCGATCTGAGCAAGCCTGAAGGCAGGAGGAACAAGGCCATGCTGGAAACCCTTTACAGCTGTGGGCTCAGGGTGAGCGAACTGGTAGGTCTGAAAATCTCGGGAATATTCAGGGCCGAGGGTTTTGTAAGGATTATCGGGAAGGGGGATAAGGAACGACTGGTACCATTCAGTCAGCGTGCATTAAAGGAGATAGATCTCTACCTGCCCGATCGCAATATGCTTAGCATTGAGCCCGGACATGAGGATATTCTCTTCCTGAACCGGAGGGGTAAAATGCTTACCCGGAACATGGTCTTTATGATCATCCGGGAACTGGCAAAAGCTGCGGGAATTCAAAAGACGGTAAGTCCGCATACCTTCCGGCATTCCTTTGCCACCCACCTGGTGGAAGGCGGGGCGGATTTACGTGCAGTACAGGAAATGCTGGGGCATGAATCCATCACCACCACAGAGATTTACACCCATCTGGACCGGGAATATCTAAGAGAAGCCATCATCAGCTTTCACCCTCGCTCTCTCAGGTGATTTATTTGCAGTAGGCAGCCAGAATGGCATCCATCAGCTGATTGTTCCCTTCATCGATTCGAATCCGCTCGGGATGATTGTCAAACCACTCCACGGTATTCCGGAATCCGACCCTGAAGGGAATGGTGGCCACAAAGCCGGGGACAAAACGCTTGATTTTCGTATTGTCGAAAAGGGCGCTTTGGGCTTTGTCGCCCAATAGATTGCCACGCATCCAGGTCTGATCCATGTCGTCGGCAATCCGGCAGATAAAATCACTGGCGATATGCACAGCTTTGAGTTCTGCCCCGGCCGCCTCTGCCATAATCTGGTAGATCTGGTTCCAGCTGAGTACTTCATCGGAGGTGATATGAAAGCTGTGCCCGATGGCCTGCTCATTGCCCAGCAAGCCCACAAAACCCCTGGCAAAGTCCCGGGAATGGGTCAGGGTCCATAGGGAAGTGCCATCTCCGTGAATGATGATTTCCTTGCCCTCTCTCATCCGGTCGATGAGGGTATAATCCTCCCAGCTTCCAATGGCTGCCGGGATAACAGTTTCGTAAGTATGAGAAGGTCTTACCACAGTGGAAGGGAAGCCTTTTTCCCGGAAGGCCTGCATCAGCAGGTCTTCACAGGCAATTTTGTCGCGCGAATAGTCCCAGTAAGGATTGGCCAGTGGAGTGGATTCTGTGATCAGATAATGGCTAGGGGGTTTCTGGTAGGCCGAAGCAGAAGAGATAAAAATATACTGTCCGCACTTGCCTGAGAAAAGTTGGATGTCTCGTTCCACATCTGCAGGAGTGAAGGCAATAAAGTTTACTACCACATCAAATACCATTCCTTCCAGAGCTTTATTCGTACTGCCTGGATCGTTGATATCGGCCTGAAGAAAGCTTGCTCCTTCTAGTTCGGGGTGGGGGCGTTGTCCCCTGCTGAGAATATAAAGATCCATTCCTGCATCCATAGCCTCCCGTCCACAGGCTGTGGAAATATTTCCAGTTCCGCCAATGAAAAGAACTCTCATATTTTGCATACATTTAGGCTTGTCAATGAATATACCAAGATAATGAAAGCAATGAAACTCACGGGTATCCGTCAGATGGAAATGATGGATGTTCCCAAGCCTGCCATATTGAACGATAGGGATGTATTAATCAGGATGAAAACCCTGGGAGTCTGTGGTTCCGATATTCATTACTACGTGAGTGGTAAAATAGGCTCCCAGGTTGTGAATTATCCTTTTGCCGTGGGGCATGAAGGAGCTGGTTTGGTGGAAGCCGTGGGTAAGGGAGTTAGCCTGGTAAAACGGGGCGACCGCATAGCCATTGAACCTGCCATGCCCTGCTGGGAGTGCGACCAGTGCAAGGCTGGGAGGCCTCATACCTGCCGGAACCTGCGTTTTCTGGGGTGCCCCGGTCAGGCCGAAGGATCACTGTCTGAATTTATTGTGATGCCGGAGACCAGCTGCTTTAAGATCCCGGATCAGATGAGCTACGATGAAGCAGCCATTTCGGAACCGCTGGCCATAGGGGTTTATGCGGTCAAACAATCCATCCCAATGAAAGGTGCAAAGGTGGGAATTCTGGGTTTTGGCCCCATAGGTATGAGTGTCTTGCTACCAGCCCTCTCTCAGGGTGCTTCAGAAGTCTATGTGAGCGATAAAATCGATGAACGACTTCAGATAGCCCGTGAAAACGGTGCAAGCCTTACTGCCAATGCCGACAAGGAAGATGTGGTAGGGCGCTTTACAGATAAGGCGCCGGAACTGCTGGATGTGGTCTTCGAGTGCTGCGGTCAGCAGGAAGCCCTGGACCAGGCCGTGGAACTTTTAAAACCTGGTGGCAAACTGATGGTCATCGGGATCCCCGAGTTTGAAAACTGGACCATCCCGGTGGATACCTCCCGGCGCAAAGAATTGTGTATACAGAATGTGCGCAGACAGAACGAAGCAGTTCAGCCTGCCCTCGATATGATCGCCGGTGGGGAGATCCATGTGGACCCCATGGTCACTCATCGTTTCGATTTTAAGGATAGCAAGGAAGCCTTTGACCTGGTGGCCGGATATAAGGATGGAGTAATGAAGGCCATGATTGATTTTGATTAGGCAAATCATTACCTTGTGAAATTCACCTTCAACCAAAAACAAACTACGATGAAACACTTGTTATGCGCCATCCTCCTGGTGGCAATTCCCCTATGCTCCATTGCCCAACCTGAAGTCCCCATTGAAAAGTGGACAGGAAAAACCATTCTCCTGATCGGGGCACATCCCGACGATGATTCCTATGCCATGGGAACCCTGGGCATGCTGAATGCCAATGGCAATGAAGTACATATAGCCATCCTTACCACGGGTAATGTGGGCACCCTGGATCCCAAACTGGGCATGATGGACCTGGCAAAGATCCGCAAGGACGAAGAACAGGCCGCCCTGGCCACCATGGGCATTCCCACCGATAATTACATTAATTTTGGCTACGACGATGGCATGCTGGAATACGATGATCCCAAGGAAGTGGTGATGAAGCTGGTGAGGTTGATACGGGAAATCAAACCCGATGTGCTCTTTGCCTTTGATCCGGGTAAAGGAGGGCAGCGCTGGCACAAGGCGGATCACCGGGCAGCTGCCGTCCTGTCGGCAGATGCGGCACGGGCAGCCATGTGGCCCCTGATGTTCCAGGGACAGATTGCCCTGGAAGGGCTGGAAGCCCATACAATACCCGAATATGTGCTCTACGACTCGGCCGACGAGGATAAAAACACCTGGGTGGATATCACCGGCTGGGAGGAAAAGAAGGTGGAAGCACTCTCCAAGTATGTGAGTCAGTTCCACCCGGCCAGCTGGCGCGATTACAAGGGGCCTGAAATATCGCCCGAGGAGCAGGAAGAGATGAAAGCGAACCTGCGAAGATGGATCCGCACCAAGGATGGGAAACCCATTGAAGGATTCCGTTATTACACGGGTCTTCCCGATAATATCGGGAGATAGCAAGTCCAAGACCTAAATATGAATTATTAACTAGCCAAGCAAAATATAAGCCATGAAATCTATCAGCATTCTAGTACTTGCACTATCCTTGTTTGTTTTTACTTCCTGCGATCAAGCGACCTTGGGAGTGGGAGCCAAGGCACCTGCCGGAGCCGAGGTGCTCTTTGACGGCAGCAAGGAATCCCTTCACGAGAACTGGATCTACTGGGAAGGTCCGCGTTTTGCAGCTGAAATGCCCATCAAGTGGGAGATCGTTGCCGATCCGCTCGACAAAGGAACGGTTATGAGCAGTGATGATCCTGCTGTGGTGGACTTTAAGTACGGTTCAGCAGATATTGTGACCCTTAAGGAATTCCGGGACTTCCGCCTGCACGTGGAGTTCCTCATTGAAAAAGAAGGTGGGAATTCTGGGGTCTATCTGCAAAACCGCTATGAGATCCAGATTCTGGATGGCGATTCTACCCGGCACGGTATGGCTACCGTGATCAATGAAATTGATTCGCCTTACCATATTTACAATGGTACCGGAAAATGGAATTCCTACGATATTCAGTTCCGGGCAGCCCGTTTTGAAAATGGCGAGCGTATAGAGAAAGCCCTGGTTACCAATTATTTCAACGGAAAGAAGGTCTATTCCAACATTGGCATCAACCAGGTATGGGGTGGAGCTAATTCTGGTATTGACGGAGGAAATGACGGAGGCAAAGGGATCACCGACACGCCTGGTGGTATCAAGCTGCAGGCGGAAGGCCATGCGGTCCTCTACCGGAACATCTGGATCCAGGAACTGGACCTGGTGGAAGCCGACACGGATTTTTAAGAAACTCTACACAAAAAGAGAGGGTGTTCCCTGATGCGGTTGGGAGCACCCTCCTTTTATTTGTATCCCAATCTATTTACTGACCCAGAGAGACTCGATCTCTTCCAGCGATTTACCCTTGGTCTCTTTGAGATAGACCTGGGCAACCACTAACTGGAGAACGGCCATAAGGGCCAGGAAGAGGAAGGTCATGGACCCTCCCAGCGCATCAAGCACGTAAGGAAAGAATAGCACCACCAGGAAATTAAATACCCACTGGGTAAAGGAAGCCATGGCAACTGCCTGCCCCCTGATCCGGTTGGGAAACATCTCCGATACCATGGTCCAGAAAGCGGGTCCGATACAGGATGCAAAAAAAGCAATAAATAGCATGATGCAAATGGTGGTGAAAATGGGACTCAATTCGAAATGGAAGGCTGCTGCAATCATTAGCAGCGTAATGGCCATCCCAGATGAACCTATGGTATAGAAAGTCTTTCTTCCCAGTTTGTCAATAAGCCAGACAGCAATAAAAGTAAATGCAAAATTCACCAATCCGATGAGCGAGGTCTGCAGCAGGGCATTTTTTATTTCCAGTCCCGCCGTCATCAGAATTTTAGGAGCATAGTCCACTACCGTATTAATGCCTGAAACCTGCACCAATACCGAGAGCAGGAGGCCCAGTACAATCACTTTCCTGTATTTTTTAGCAAAAAGGGCTTTGAATCCTGCGCCGGGACCGGCATCCTTCAGGCTAAGCTCTATTTCTTTCAATTCCGAAGTGGCAAAATTTTCTCCGCCAATGCGGCCCAGAACCAGCCGGGCTTTCTCCTTAAAGCCAGCTTTCACCAGCCAGCGCGGCGATTCCGGGATAAAAAGTAATCCAGTAAAGAATACCACCGAAGGAATCAATCCCGTGGCAAACATCCAGCGCCAGTTATTGTCCACATCGTGCAGGGCATAGTTCACCAGGTAGGATACCAGGATACCAAAGGTAATGGCCAGCTGGTAGATGGTTACCAGGGTACCGCGGATTTTTGGCGGTGCCACTTCGGCCACATACATGGGCGACAGTACCGATACCGATCCCACTGCCAGCCCTCCAAGAACCCTGAATGCAATGAAGACACTTTGACTGGTGGCCAGGGCCATTCCGGCACAGGAGATGGCAAAGAAGAGAGCTACGGAGATCAAAAGGCTTCGTCGACCATACTTTTCAGTAAGGGTTCCTGTGCCAAAGGCCCCGATAATGGCTCCAACCAGGATGGAGCTAACACCCCAGCCCAGCTGCAATTCATCCCATCCGAAATAGGGCTGAATAAAAGGTATGGCACCGGAGATAATACCCACGTCGAAGCCGAACATGAGTCCCCCGATGGTGGCCACCATACTGATGAACCACAGGTAGGCTGATCCCTTCATTGGATTAGAATTATTCCGGAAGGGTCCAGCCTTCACGGTAGTTGTGCTTAATGTATTCTTTTACTGTCTCTTCAGCGTTCATGGTTACATACCTGGTATCGAAATGCGGATGTCCTTCAATGACCTGGAAGTTGTCTGATTTGACCACGCTTAATTCATCGCTGCTGGTGATATTGGTAAACCTCATATTTTGGCCATCCCACTGCAACTCCCTGTCGAGGCTTTGCAGACGTACGGCAAGAACCCCCATCACAATCATCTCATTGAAAGGACCTGCATTATCGAAATTGGAGAAGGGCTGTACCCGGCTCTCGGGTGACTCCTTACAGGCGCGGATCCAGTCCTGTTCGTGCGGACCGTCCTGTATACCTCCCACAGGATAATTCTTAACCCTGCGAAGGGTTTCCGGAACATTGGGTTTACGTCCCGAAAGCAGCCTGGGATTGATTCCACCCAGATTGCATATGAGCTTGTCTTTGGATCCTACGAATAAACAACCTCCCATATGATCTTCCATCATGGGCTCACCATCGGCCAGTTCCTTGGGCCTGGAGGGCATCATACCTCCGTCGTACCAGAAGACCTTGGCTTCAGGCAGGTCACCTCTCTTTGGGAAGGTGTATTCTACCACCTCTGCCTGGGGCGCTGATTCCGTATTCACCAAAGTAGAGCTACCCTGTACCTTGGTGGGGTATTCAAGCTTTAATGCATTAAACACCGGATTCAGAATGTGGCAGGCCATATCACCCAGTGCACCGGTACCAAAGTCCCACCATCCCCTCCAGTTCCAGGGTGTATAGATATTGTGGAAGGGACGCATGGGGGCAGGACCAATAAAGAGGTCCCAGTTCATTGTGTCGGGAGGGGTCATCTCTTCTTTGGGACGTTCCAGGCCCTGGGGCCATATGGGTCTGTTGGTCCAGGCATGAACTTCCTTTACCTCACCGATTTCACCGGACCAGATCCACTCTTCGACCGTTCGTGCTTCGGGGGCAGAATTTCCCTGGTTGCCCATCTGTGTAGCCACCTTGTATTCCCTGGCCAGGCGGGTAAGCAGCCTGGATTCATATACCGAATGAGTCAGGGGTTTCTGGCAGTACACATGCTTGCCCATTTTGATGGCCGTGGCAGCAATGGCTGCATGGGTATGATCGGCGGTGGCAATCATTACGGCATCAATGTCGTTTTCCATCTCCTCCAGCATAATTCGCCAGTCCCAGTACCTTTTGGCCTTGGGGTAATCCTCAAAGCAAGCCTTCGCATATTTCCAGTCCACATCACAAAGACCTACGATGTTTTCTGTGGACATAGCCTTCAGGTTGGGTCTGCCTTTCCCGCCTACGCCCACTCCGGCAATGTTCAATTTATCGCTGGGAGCTACATGTCCAAGTGCTTTTCCCATTACATGACTGGGAATAATTGTTATTCCTGCTGTGGTAGCAGCAGTTGCCTTCAGGAAGGCGCGTCTGTCAAAGTTGGAAGTTTTCATCTTACTTGAGTTGAGTGAAGAGCAATAAAAGTAATAATTGATTCATTATATGCTGATAGCTTTCCTGAAAGATTTGTTATAAATTAAGCCCAAATTCAGATCCACCCCATGAATAGACGCAAGTTTCTAAACCATAGCCTGGCTGGCTCAGCAGGTATTATTCTAAGCCCAACCTTTCTAAGTGCCTGTCAATCTGCCGATGATCCATTGAAGGAGTTTGGACTCATCACAAATGTGGTTAAACATATGATGGAAAAGGACCACCGGCATACCATGAGTTATCTGGCTGAATTAGGTTATAAGCAGCTGGAATTTGGAGGTAGCTATGGAGAAAAACCTGCTGATCTCCTGAGTTTTATGAAGAGCATTGGGCTAAAGCCTCTGGCCGGTGGAACAGGCATAGCCCAATTGCAGGGCGATGATTTGCTGAAGATCATTGAGGAGAACCTGGTGATGCAAAAGAAGTATCTTATTTGCTACTGGCCCTGGCTGGATGGCGGACAGGAACCTACCTGGGATAAAGTCAAATACGCAGTGGATGAATTTCAAAAGATTGGGGAAAAGTGCAAGGAATCAGGATTGCGTTTTGCCTTTCATAATCACGATCAGGAATTTATGAAAATGGAGGGAAAGGTTTTCTATGATTATATACTGGAGAACACCGATCCTGAGCTTGTGACCATGGAACTTGATCTTTACTGGGCCCACAAAGGGGGAGCAGATGTGAGAGATTATTTCAAACGCTATCCCGGACGCTTCGAAATCCTGCATGTGAAGGATTCTTACGATTCTACAGACAGACAAAGCTTTGCCTGTGTGGGATCGGGAATCATCGATTTTGAGGATATCTTCTCCTATCGAGAACAGGGAGGATTTAAGCACCTGGTGGTTGAACACGATAACCCAGGCGAGGCCAACGAAGAAGAATGCGCCCGAAGCAGCATCGCCCACCTGCACACCCTGAGCTTCTAATCCTTTAAATATTAACCCATTAACTCATTAACCCATTAACTCATTAACCCATTAACCTATTAACCTATTAACCTATTAACCTATTAACCTATTAACCTATTAACCTATTAACCCATTAACCTTCCTATCATGACCCATCGAAGAACTTTTATCAAAACCACAGCAGCCGCAGCAGCGGGAATAGGCATGTCCTCACCACTTTCAGCCTCTGTATTCTCTCCGGGCAAAGTACTGGGAGCCAACGACAGAATCCAGGTAGCTCTAATCGGAGCGAGAAGCATGGGATGGGGGGATCTTATGGATATTCTGAAGCAGGACAATGTGGAGTGTCACACTCTGTGTGATGTGGATTCCCAGGTGCTTGAAGAGAAAGTAGCTCATTTTGCCAATCAGGATGGTCCCAAACCCAATATAACCAAGGATTACCGCCTGGTAATGGAGAACAAAGACATAGATGCGGTAATCATAGGCACACCCGACCACTGGCATTGTTTGCCCACCGTAGAGGCCTGTGAAGCCGGCAAGCATGTTTATGTGGAAAAGCCCCTGGCCAATTCGGTGGGGGAAATCAATGTGATGCTGGATGCAGCCCGGAAGAACAAAAGCCTGGTCCAGGTAGGACAGCAACAACGAAGCGGCGCCCATTGGAAAACAGCCATCGAATTTGTGAAATCGGGGAAACTGGGTACCATCCGTCAGGTGAAATTCTGGGGTAATTTCAATTACGGGGCCGGCAATATGCCTGTTCCTGACTCAGATCCTCCCAAGGGAGTGGACTACGACCGCTGGTTGGGACCGGCACCCAAACGACCTTTCAACAAGAACCGGTTCCATGGTTCCTGGCGGATGTTCCGCGATTATGGCGGGGGACTGCTCAGCGACTGGGGTGTGCACCTGATCGATATGGGCCTCTGGGCCATGGACGTGAAAAAGGCCCCGATATCTGTACAGGCCCTGGGTGGCAATTTTGCCAACCAGGACCGTGCTCTTGAAATGCCCGACACTCTGAGTGTACTATGGGAAATGGAGGGATATAACATGCTGTGGGAGCACAATGGCGGGATTGAAAGAGGTCCCTACGATCAGGGCTATGGAGTGAAGTTTATTGGAAGCAATGGTACGCTTGTGGCCGACCGGGCCAAATGGAGGGTATTCCCTGAAGGTCGTGGAAAAGAAATACGAATGGAGCCAATGGAAGCGCAACCCAGCGATCATATGTCCCACCTTAATCACTGCGAGAATTTCATCCGTGCCATCCGTTATGGGGACTCCCTGAATGCGGAAATTGAATATGGTCACCGCTCAGCCCTCTATGCCCACCTGGGTAATATTGCTTACTGGGCCCGCGACCGGGTTGTCTACGAGGAGAAGAAAAGGCAAATCACCAGCTCCGAAAAGGCAAATGACCTACTTACACCGGCCTACAGGGCACCCTGGAAATTCCCGGTCCTTTAAGTAGTCTGAAGGCCAGATGGACTCAGGTCCAAAAAATGCAACTTAAAAGTCAAAATGTGCATTGATGTTGGCTCAGGGCAGCTTTATTTTTAAAAGCTTGTATATTTAGTCTTTGCCAAAAAATCAAGCAGTTCGAAAAATCTAAAACACGTAGCACATGCAAGTATTGTTAGGAGTACTTTACCACTCCATTGGTGGGATTGCATCGGGAAGTTTTTATATGCCCTTCAATAAGGTCAAAGGATGGGCCTGGGAAAGCTACTGGATCGTTGGAGGTCTTTTTTCATGGCTGATCGTTCCCCCGCTGGCAGCCTGGCTAACGGTTCCCGGATTTGCAGAAATTATTGGGGCTGCTTCCAGGCAAATCCTCTTTTTCACCTTCTTAATGGGTTTGCTCTGGGGCATAGGAGGACTCTCCTACGGATTGGGTGTCAGATACCTGGGGATGTCCCTGGGCAATTCAGTGGTGCTTGGTTTTTGTGCTGCATTTGGAGCCATTGTTCCCTCCATTTACTACAACATTAATCCCACTGAAGGAAAGATCTCCTTTACAGATATGATGGGCACCCAGGGAGGTCAGCTGGTGCTCCTGGGGGTACTTGTTTGCCTGATCGGGATAGCCATTTCTGGAAAAGCAGGAATGATGAAGGAACGGGAACTCTCAAAAGAGGCTCAGAAGGCCAGTGTACCTGAATTCAGTCTGGTAAAAGGACTGATTATAGCCATACTGTCTGGCATTCTCTCTTCCTTTTTCAATTTCGGTATTGAAGCGGGGAAACCCCTGGCAGAAGCTGCTGTTGCAGCCGGACACAACCCGCTTTTCCAAAACAACGTGACTTTCGTTGTTATTCTATGGGGAGGACTTACCACCAACCTTATCTGGACGGCCATATTAAGCATTAAGAACAAAACTTACGGCGATTTTGTAAACCGGAAATCACCCATTGCAAGAAATCTGATGTTCTCAGCCCTGGCCGGAACCACCTGGTTCCTTCAGTTCTTTTTTTACGGGATGGGGGAGAGTAAGCTGGGCAACGGAGCAAGCTCCTGGATCCTTCATATGTCCACCATCATCCTCACAGCTAATATGTGGGGCATATATCGAAGGGAATGGAAAGGAGTTGCAAAGAAGACCAAATGGACCATTATTGCGGGTATCACCGTTATCCTGCTTTCTGTGTTTCTGGTAGGAATTGGAAATTCATTATAAGATTAGAATGAGTAGCATTCAAGAGTTGATAGAGATATCCCGTCATTATGGAGGCGATCCTTCCTTTGTGATTGCCGGTGGCGGTAATACATCCTTCAAGAATGAAGAGCGGATCTGGATTAAGGCCAGTGGAATCCCTCTGGCAGGGATCGAAGAAAGCGGATTTGTCTGCCTTTCCAGAAAGGGTCTTAAGGAGATCGAGGAGAATACATACGATGAAGATTCAGTAATCAGGGAAGAGCAGGTTAAGAAAGATTTGCAAAAGGCCATCCTTGAGCCCCGGAATCTGCGTCCTTCGGTGGAAACATCCTTGCATAATCTGATCGACTTTTCCTACATCGTCCATACCCATCCCACATTAATCAATGCAGTGATGTGCGCAAGGGATGCAAAGTCAGAGGTGGAAAAACGCTTTGGTAGCGATGCCCTCTATGTGGAGTACACCGATCCGGGTTATATCCTGTTTAAGAAACTCCAGGAAGAGATTCTGAATTATCGGCAGCGCTATGCATCCGAACCCAGGATCATCTTTTTGCAGAATCATGGTGTTTTTGTGGGAGCCAATAGCATCTCAGAGGTGAAAGAAATATACGATTCCCTTGTATCCAGAATTGAAGAAGGAAAGGACCTGGAGCTTCCCGATGCCAGAAATGAGCCATATCAATCGAAAATGAGGACTATGGTGTCTAACTACTTTGCTTCAAGAAACCTACTTTCCTTGGCCTTCAAAAGCCCCCTCTCGGATCACTTCGCTTCAGCACGGGAAAGCTACCAGAAAATCAGTAAGCCCTTTACCCCGGACATCATCGTGTATTGCAAATCCAACTATCTGTTCATTGAGGAGGGAGTTGAGTGGAAAGAGCTTGAAGAGAAGCTGGCGGAATTTGAAAAGGCCCATGCTTACTATCCGAAAGTTATCGTGGAAGAGCAGGGAGGCCTGATCATCACCGAAGAGAATAGTAAGTCTATCCACACCGTGCTTGAAGTATTCTCAGATATGATGAAAATCTCCTTCCTGTCGGAACAATTCGGCGGGCCGCACTTCATGAGTGCAGAACAAATCAGCTTCATTGATAATTGGGAAGTTGAAAACTACCGTAGGAGTGTGGCAAAAAGTTAAATCATAAGCATGAAATATTCGATGCCATGAAAAGAAGAACTTTCTTTAAGAATAGTCTAGTGTTGACTTCCGGGACACTTGTTATGGATTCCTTCCTGGGATGCGTAAATCCCCTTCTTCAGGAGGGTCATGTAGACGATTATTTCAATGGATTTCAGAACCCACCCGCTGATGCAAGGCTTTTTGTACGCTGGTGGTGGAATGGGAACAGGCTATCAGAGAAAGAAATTTTGCGTGAATTGGATGTGATGCAGGCAGCAGGAATCACGGGAGTGGAGATTAACCCCATTGCCTTTCCCCATGGATCCGATCCCGTGGGCTATGAGGCTCTGACCATCTTCGAAGACCGATGGCTGGATATGCTGGAGGTGGCACTTCAGGGTGCCAGGGAACGCGGTATGATCTGCGACATGATAGTTGGCTCCGGCTGGCCATTTGGCGGAGAATTTCTCCATAAGGACGATCAATCCCAAATGGTGACCATTGAGACCATCGATCTGGAGGGAGGTCAGAATTATGACTTACCGGTAGAAGAACTCCTGGCCAGGGTAGATCCGGAAATCCACTCCAGGAACGATAAAGTCTACAGGGATTTGCAGATGGTGCGCCTCCTTCCCAAAAGCTCTGAGGAGTTTTTGGAAGGGGAGGACCTGAGAGATAAGCTTAAGGATGATGTGCTTTCTTTCCAGGTTCCTGAGGGTAAGCACGTGCTTTATTACGTGGTAAAACTTACCGGCTACATGGCAGTGATTAACGGAGCACCCGGTGCCTCCGGTCCGGTATTGAATCATTACAGTCAATCTGCTACGGAAAAATACCTGAATAAGATTTCCGAACATATAACAGACAGGATCGGAAATATGGGCGAATTCATCAGGGCCATGTTCTGCGATAGTATGGAGCTTGAGGGGGCGAATTGGAACGACGACCTTCCTGATGAATTTGAGGCCAGGCGCGGATATTCCATTCTACCGTACTTTCCTTTCGTGCTGCACAAGGTGGGGCATATGGGGAATCCGCTTGAAGAAGAGTATGGAACGCAATTCTCAGAGGAAGTGCAATCTATGCTTAAGCGTGTTGAAATGGACTTCTACCTTACCCGCATCGAGCTCTTCCGGGAACGCTTTATCGATACCTTTAACCAATGGTGCCATACGAATAATGTAAAGTCGCGGATGCAGGCCTATGGACGGGGTATGCACCCCTTGGAGGCAAGCATGGAAATTGATATTCCCGAGTGTGAGACCTGGTTATCCAAATCGGTGGGAAGAAGCTACCCTCCCACGGGTCTGGCCGGAAGAGCTCCCACCCTGGTTAATAAATATGTGGCCTCCGGGGCTGTCCTGGCTGGTAAAAATGTGGTCAGTTGTGAGGAGATTACCAACACTTCCATGGCCTTTATGGCCACCCTTGAGAACATCAAGGTGGCCGGTGATCAGAGCAATATCTCAGGGGTGAATCATTCCATCCTGCATGGCTTCAATTATTCCCCGCCAGAGGCTCCCTTCCCTGGATGGGTGCGTTACGGGGCCTATTTCAGTGAGAGAAACACCTGGTGGCCCTACTTCAGACTTTGGTCCGATTACAAGGCCCGCCTTTCCTATCTCTTTCAAAATGCCACTCCCCGTGCCAACGTGGCCATTCTCCAACCCCTCACCGATCTCTGGTTAAAGCATGGTCCCCAGCGCGATCCCTTCCCCCGTAACTGGTATCCGGAATACCAGAACAATCTATGGGAAGCGGTCCATCAAAACGGAGGGGGCTGTGATTATGTAAGTGCTTATATTATACGCAGCGCGACTTTTGAGAAAGGGAGGATGATATACGGCAAGCGTGCCTATGATACACTTCTCCTGCCTGAGATCGAGACCCTGGATCCGGAAACTGCCAGGTCGCTGAAAACCTTTGCCGACAGGGGAGGTAAAGTGGTCTTTATCGGAAAAAGCCCAAGTAAATCGGCAGCATTCATGGATGCTGAAAACAGTGATGCGGCTGTGGCGGCTTTGATGAAGGAATTGCTGGAAGATTCGTCGGGCAATGTGTTTGAATATCCTGTACCCAAGGAAGATCCCATTACATGGTATGCTAAGATGCAAAACGATCTGGGAATGAATCCCTATGTGAAGATTAAGCAACCCCATAAGTATTTGAGCCAATCCTCCTACCTGTTGGGCAGCAATCCCATGTTTTTTCTGGCCAATACCTGCCTGTACGAAGATATACCGGTTCAGGCCGAATTCCAGGTTGACAGTAAGCTCACACCCTGGATATGGAATCCCGAAACAGGGGAAAGGTTTCGCTATCCCACCCGGGATTCCGGCCAGGAAATTGATCTGGTTTTGCCAAGGGCCAGCTCACTGCTTATTCTTTTTGAAAACCAGGCTGAAGGAGAGCTTTATAAGCCTTTGGAGCCACTTGCTGAAGGAAATGAGGTCAAGGGGCCCTGGATGATGAAGCTGCAACATATGAATGGTACTCAGCAGGAAATGGAATTGAGTTCACTGGAAGATCTCTTGGTTGTACCCGGCTTAGGCGATTTTGCGGGTACTGTAAGCTATGAAACAAACTTTCACGTGGGCTCCGAAGATGTACAGTATTTAGATCTGGGGGAGGTTCAGGGAGTCTCTGAACTCACAGTCAATGGCGCTTCAATTGGCACCAGGTGGTACGGCGCCCATGTCTATGATCTGAGTGGAGAAGTTAAAGAAGGTGAGAATCACCTGAGCATTAAACTAACGACTATTAGCGGAAATTATGTGAAAAGTCTGAAGGATAATCAGGTGGCCCAGAGATGGACCCGCCATCAGGACAACTACCCCATGGGAATTCTGGGACCGGTAAGGCTTGGCACTGGCTAGATTTACCAATCCAGCACCTCATCACCTGCGGTGGCCAGGGTTTCGGTAATCCAGTCGGCCCCGGCTAAGTCAGAAGGAGAAAAGGCGGTTGTAAGTGCCAGTACCCTGGCACCTGCAGCTTTCCCTGCGGCCACTCCGGATACAGCATCTTCCACCACCAGGCAGTTCGAGGGATCGGCATTGAGCAAGCGGGCAGCTTTCAGGAATATGTCGGGAGCAGGTTTTTTGTTCTCTATATCCAGTCCGGTTACCACTGCCTGAAACTCTTCTCTTTGCAGACCTATTTCCTTCAGGTTGATATTCACCTTAACCGGATCGGCACTGGAGGCCACAGCCATTTTCAGTCCCCGCTCCTTACACTTGGCGATGAAATCTTTAACTCCATCCAGAGGAAAGAGCTTTCCGTTGACCAGCTCTGCATATATTTCGTAGGTGCGGGCCTTGTCTTTTTCCAGTTCAAAGGGGATCTTGTACTTTTCAGCCACGCCTCCCAGGTAGCGGTTTTCTCCCATACCCGTAAATGGCAGGAAATCCTCGGCTAGAACGGTCTTTCCCTTTTCAGCAAACATGTCCATGCCTGCCTGACAGATATAGGCTTCCGAGTCCACCAGAACCCCGTCCATATCAAATAATACTGCTTCAATTTGATGCTTATTGCTCATGATTGACAAGGTAGCTTTTCACAGGGATTTATACAATCGTTTTGGAGCTTGTGGTCCAAAAAACATAAAGATTGTGACATAGGATGCATTGATATTCTCGCAGCGAATACATATGTTCGTATTGGATATAGAGATAGCCGTATTAATATAGCTCGAAGATGACCTCCTCAAAGCAAATGACTTCCCGGGAAAGGGTACTGACTAGCCTTAATTTTCAGATCCCCGACAGGGTTCCCATCGATCTGGGTGGATTTCAGTCGGGCATTCACAAGAAAGCCTACGAGGAACTGCTCAGCTACCTGGGAAAGGAAGAAGAAATTGTGATACTCGATCCTGTGCAGCAGCTGGTGAGACCCAGTGAGAAGATACTGGAGATGCTTAAGGTGGATTTCCGTTACGTAACTGCAAAAGTACCGGATAGCTTTGACGGGACCATCCAAGAGAATTTTCGTGCAGGTGAATTATGGCACGATCTCAGGGATGAATTCGGGGTGGTCTGGTCCATGCCCGACAAGCAACAGTTGTATATGGATATCAGTAAGCATCCTCTGGCAGATGCCTCTTTGGAGGACCTTAAAGCCTATCCCTTTCCCAATGGGTCCGATCCATCCCGTTTCGAAGGACTCAGGGAAGAGGTGCTGAACCTCAGGGAAAAAACGAACTACGCCATATCCACAGGAATTGGAGGAGTGGTTTATGAGACTTGCTGGTATTTGAGGGGACTGGAACGCTGGTTTATGGACATGATGGAGAATCCTGCCTTTTGTGAAGCGCTGCTCGACAGGGTACTTAAATTCTGGCTGGATTATTATTCAGGGTTTATGAAAGAGATCGGTGATATCATCGATGTGGTGATGATCGGGGACGACCTGTCAGGTCAAAATGGTCCTTTATTTCAACCTGAGTTTTATCGCTCGGTGGTGAAACCCAGGCAAAAAAGGCTTGTTCAGCATATCAAAGCTCTGAGCCCCGCCAAAATCTGGTACCATAGCTGTGGGGCTGTCGTGGAATATATTCCTGATCTGATAGACAATGGAATCGATATACTCAACCCGGTACAGATAACGGCCAGGGACATGGATCCTGGTAAGTTGAAGGAAAGCTTTGGTAAGGAGCTTGTTTTCTGGGGCGGTGGCATCGACTCCCAACACATCCTGCCCTTTGTATCCCCGGAGGAGGTCAAATCTCATGTGAAGGCAAATATGGAGGCTTTCAAACCGGGCGGCGGCTATGTTTTTAACAATGTACATAACATCCAGGCAGGAGTGCCACCGGAAAATATTCTGGCCATGTATGAGGCAGCTTATGAGTATGGCGCTTACTAAGAGGCTCCTTCCAGCGCATCAAGTCCCAGATGCTTAAAAGTCCTGAGCATCTTGTGCAGACGCCCGGCAATGGCATCCACACCTCCACTTACGTTTGATTCCACGTTGAGGGGCATAACCGGATCGTGCAGGGACATCCTTAACAAAAACCATCCTTCTTCACCGGCACCGGAGCAATTTACCCGGATCCCCTCGTAATTGGGAGTCTCGGGCGACCAGCCTTCTTCTTTTTCGACCAATCCGGCCAGTTTTTCCAGTACCTCTTTTCCATAGCTGGCAAATTCTTTAGACTGTATTTTTAGCCGGAATTCACCCTCTTCTGCGGGATGGGGGAGGACATCGATGAGGCTGCTAAGGCTCTGGTTCTGTTGTTTCATTTTTGCCATCTGGATCAGAAGTTTGGCCACCAGGTAGGCTCCGTCATCCAGGAAATGATTCTCTTTCAGTGCAGCATGACCGGAGGTTTCAATGGCCAGCCAGGATTCTTTTCCCTCCGCATTGAGCCTGAGGGATTCATTGATTACATTTTTGTAGCCCCTTTTGAAACGGTGATGCACTCCCTTCAAGTGTTCTGTGATAAACCAGTTCAGTCCTGAAGAGGTAATGGAGTCGGTGACGATGACCGATCCCGGGTGTTCTTCCAGTATGACAGACGAAATTAAAGCGATCAAATCGTTGCGGTTGATGGCATTTCCCTTTTTATCCACAATGGCAGCCCGGTCCACATCGGTGTCGAATATAATTCCCAGGTCGGCTTTATGACGGATCACTGCGGAACAAATGGAATCCATGGCTTCTTTGTCCTCCGGGTTGGGAACATGATTGGGAAAGCGCCCATCGGGATTCAGGAACTGACTTCCGCTAATATCCGCACCAAGAGGTTCAAGAACTTTCCCTGCAAAAAATCCTCCTGCACCATTTCCTGCATCCACGATGATTTTTAGTCCGGCCAGGGGAGTGCTATACTGATCCGGATCATTCACCCCTTTGCGAATAGTTTCCACCAGGAAACTGGCATATTCAGAAATGAAATCGATCTTCTCCACCTTGCCCTTTATTTCAGTCTGGATAAAATTCTTCCGGGAAGCGATCTGGAGCAGATCGGTGATATTTCCCTTGTCGAAGCCACCCTTTTCGGTAAAAAACTTCATTCCATTCCGGTTAAAGGGCAGGTGACTGGCCGTAAGCATCACACCACCTTCTACACTCAGGGTATCGTGAATGGTGGTCATAAACATGGCAGGTGTGGAGGCAAGTCCACAGTCCAGCACATCAAATCCCGAATCGGAAAGTCCTTCAATAAAAGCCTTCTTCAGTTTGTTGCCTGATATCCTTGAGTCCATACCTACGGCTACTTTCTTCAGGCCACGTCCATTTTTATCTAACCAGACCGCAAAGGCCTGACCCAGCTTAAGGGCCACATCGCTGCTCAGATTTACATTCTCATCCCGAACACCTTCCAGGGCCACTCCACGGATATCCGAGCCATTCTGCAATTTGAACCAATTTGCCATAAGAGATTTTTGTTTTCAAGTTAGAAAGATCTGGCAGAATTTCAGCCAAGCAGCGAAGGATCTCCTTCGATGGCTTGTAAGCCCAGGTCGATGTGCGGGTCGAATAGCTTATGAATGCCCTTCCAGAGCACCAGAGCTGAGCCCAGGGAGGTGGCATTGGCTACTTCAGAGGTAAATACTTTTTTATGGGGATAGTGGCTGGCAATGAGTTTCAGAAATAGGGGATTTTTGCTGAATCCACCGCTGATAAAGATATTCTTGCTGTGGTCATTCTTGGGTATAATCAGGTCGATGGATTCCTTGCTAAGATCCACCAGATCCATAAGCAAGAGATGGTAGGCCTCTTCATAGCTACGGAAATGAGCCTTGCTCACAGACAAATCGATATAATCATCCGGAACTCCCTCATGGAAGAAAATCCGTCTGCCCTGGTTACGAGCAGAAAGTGAGCGAATCAATGTTTCGTCCAGCTCTATGGTTTTATAGGCTGATTCCTCTTTACCAAACAAGCTGTTCAGACGATTTACATTCAGATCATGAATTCGTCCCAGGAAGAGTCGGGACGATTTTACGGGCTTTTGCCTGATACTCAAAAAAGAAAGGCAATCCTTTTTCAGCTCATGGGAGGTGAGAGGATCTGTATTGAAGGGATTCATGGAGATGCACCAGGTGCCTGTGGAAACCAGAATGAACTCCTCCTGTGAATTCATAAAATAAGGCACCAGGGATGAGGAAGAGTCGTGGATCCCTATACCCACTGGTCCGTTGAAATCGGGGTTGGTGGACGGGTATATACTTTCCACAGATTCGGGTTCGGGAAGTGTATTTCCCAGCTGCTTTGTCCAGGAGTGATAGCTCATGTCATCGAAATCCCAGAGCCCGGTATGGCATCCGATGGATGTATGTTCGGAGGAAATTATTCCGTTTAGCAGGTAGGAAAGATACTGGGGAAGGTGTACTATGCTTTTTACCTGTGTAAAGATATCAGGTTTAAGCTTCTTGAGCCAGAGTGCCTGGAAGCCGGAATTCAGCATGCCCAGTGCGGGTGAAGCTGTTTGGCGACAAAACTCAGCTTCTCCTCCATACATATCATAAACAGCTTCTACTACTCCCTCTGGCATGGGTTTCAGATAGTTGTATAAAGGTGTTAAGTGCTTTCCATTTTCATCCAGGTACATGAGGCTTGCGCCATAGGTGGTGAAGTTGATGCCGCGGAGGATAAAACGATCGTCCCTGGCAAATCGGCTGCAGGCTTCCTGAATCCAATGCTCAAGCCTTTCCACATCATCCCCCAAAAAACCATCGTCATCTGCTATTTCTTCAAAAATACTTTCTTCTTCATGCAGAATCTTCAGCTCCTGATCAAACAGCAGGATCTTCTTATTGGTTTTACCGATATCAAAAATAAGTACGACCTCTGTTTTCATTGCTCGATATCAGTTTGTATAGGGTACGGTTCCGCTTGAGTCAACCTTATGTCCAAACTTACTTAAATAGGAAGGTCCCGGTAAAAAATCATCCTCCAGATGTTCAAGTTCACTGGAAAGTAAAACTTCTAAGTCCTTAGTAATTTTGTCAAAAGATGGATCACCTATTAGATTATTAAGCTGGTAGGGATCGGCTACATCATCAAAGAGCAACCACGCGCCAGATAAATCCTGAGCGTAGGTATACTTTTTGCTTATTATTCCACGAAACTCCCTTCCGCCGCGATCTCTGGACCATTGTCCAAAGGGTTGAACACAGGTCACTAAAGCCGCTTTCCGTTCATCTGCCTTTTTGCCAAGAATGATATCCGTAATATCTTCTCCATCTAAGCCAGCCGGTACGTTCAGACCCGACATTCCTAACATGGTAGGCAAAATATCCAGGGTATTTATCAGGAAATCACTTTTTATTCCCTCTTTCCCCAACAGTGCAGGATATTTAATTATGAAAGGCACTTTGGCCGACTCTGCATAGATTCTTTGCTTTTTCATTTGTCCATGGCTTCCAATCATATCTCCATGGTCTGAAGTAAAAACAAAAATGGTGTTGTCTTCCATATTACATCGCCTGATAGCCTCCTGCAATTGCCCCACATAGCTGTCAAGAGCGGAACAATGGGCATAATAGCCTCTTAATCTGGCGCTGGTCTCATCCCATATTTCCACCGGCACGTTTGGCCTTAGCTGTATGTCTTTATCTTCGTATAGTTGCTGGAATTTTTTGGGTGCCGTCTTGTAGGGAGCATGAGGCGGACCCCAGGAAAGCATCAGACAAAAGGGTTTATCCCCTTTAGCATGTTTTTCAATGTAGGCAATTGCGTCCATGGTTTGAGCTTCAGCATCATAATCTTCCCAGGTATGTAGCTGGTCATCATTTCCCCAGAATTTAGAATTGTTATAACTATGAGTACATTCTAAGACCTTCCAATAGTCGAAGCCCTGTCTCCTTTCCTTCGGAATAAATGAAGAGCGTCCATTCCCATCAAGATGCCATTTCCCGATGTAGGCAGTGTGGTAGCCCTCCTCTCTGATCAGTTTGGCAAAACTTTCAGCTTCGGGATCCAGCGAAACATCATTCATAAACATGCCATTTTTTAGCAGGTATTTTCCTGTAAGCAGCATGGCTCTGTAAGGTGTGCATACAGGACTGGTTGAAACGGCATTAGAAAAACATACACCTTCCAAAGCAAGTTGATCCAGATTTGGAGTAATAACATCGGGATTACCGGCATAGCCCATGGATTGTGCCCGCCATTGATCGGCAAAAACAAATACAATATTCGGTTTTTCAACTTGCTTATTGCATGAAATCAATAATGCTAACAGAAATAGTGACAAAATGGTGTATCTCATTGCTTCGCGCAAAAAATTATGAACGTTTGCTTAGCACATTCTTTTCATACTGCTGGATATCGGCAATAAAGTCTTGAGCCACAGGCACCTCATGCTTCAGGCAATAGTAATCCCATATGGCTCCAAAGGGTTTGGTTTTCAGTAATTCCAGCATGGCCAGACGTTCGAAGAACTGACCCTCTTCTTCATATTTCAAAAGCATGTCCCTGGGTTCGAGCAGTGCAAAAAGCATGGCTTGCTGAGCAGCACGGGTTCCTACTACATAGGCGCCAATCCGGTTGATACTTGCATCAAAAAAGTCCAGTCCCATATGCACCCTGTCCAGGGCATTGCATCTGACAATTTCCTGGGCTATCAGCAAGGTGTCGTCATTCAGGGTAACCACATGGTCGGAATCCCAGCGAATGGGCCGGGTCACATGGAGGAGGATCTCGGGTACAAAAAGCAGGGCTGAGGAAATCTTATCTCCTACCTGCTCGGTGGGGTGGAAGTGGCCGCTGTCCAAGCAGATCAGGGTCTGATTTGCTACCGCATAAGCCAGGTAGAACTCAGAATTCCCTACTGTCATGGCTTCCAGTCCGATACCGAATAGCTTGCTTTCAATGGCATCCTTCAGGTGGTCTGTACTGTATTTTTCAGCAAAAATTTCGTCCAGGGATTCTTTGAGAATGGCACGGTGTGTATAACGATCCACCGGCAGGTCCTTGGAACCATCCTGAATCCAGATATTGTGAATGGCAGGACTTCCCAATTGCTTCCCCATTTCCGCCCCTATGGACCGACACCTGCGGGTATGCTCGATCCAAAAATCGCGGATCTCCTTATTCTTATGCGACAGGGTCAGATCGTCGCTTGCTTTGGGATGTGAAAATACACTGCAGTTAAAATCCATGCCTATGCCCTGGTCTTTGGCCCAATCGATCCAGCTCTGGAAGTGCTTCAGCTCAATCTGGTCACGGTCGACCCGATCTCCCTGGAAGTCTCCATAAATGGCATGAAGGTTCAGGCGCTGCTTCCCGGGAATCAGACTCATGGATTTCTCCAGGTCCATACGATGCTCCTGGATATTTGTGGCCTTCCCGGGGTAATTCCCGGTGGCCTGAATCCCGCCACCCGAGAGAGAAGAATCGGGAGTCTCGAAGCCTCCCACATCGTCGGCCTGCCAGCAGTGCAGGGAGATGGGAAAGTTATCCAGTTTGTCCATGGCAGCATTAGGGTCCACTCCAATAGCGGCGTACTGTTCCTTGGCTGCGTTATATGCATTGGTAATATCTTCTGATCGGCTCATAACTATATATTTCTATTCATATTATTCCAAGAAAAACACCTCATCCAGAGAGGTGGAAACAGGCGAGTTGTCGGGATGAGTTTCCATGATGTCGGCCATGTACTTCCACCATCTTTGAACGATCTCTGTTTTTCCAAGATCTTGAGATCCCTGAGCTCCAGCCTGCTTTTGAAAGGCAAAGAGAGTGTGGCTTTCTTCGTCAAAGAAGATGCTGTATTCCGAAATGCCGGCATCCTTCAAAAGTTTTTGAAGCTCCGGCCATATCTCATCGTGGCGTTTTTTGTACTCCGCAATCCTTCCGGATTTAAGTTTCATCTTGAATGCAAGTCGTTTAGGCATAGGAGTTGACTTTACATTCAAAAATAAGGGGTATCCGGGTGTTCATCAATGGACATTTTGGTCAATCATTTGCACAAAATGAGCATAGGATTAGCACCAGGTGCAGATCTTTTTTCTAATTTGTTCCATGAATCAAAGGCCTGGCTGCGAAAGATTTTTTGGATGACTTTTTTAAATACCTGAATCCCTCCCAGGAGGACAAGGACTGGGGCCTCTTCTTGAACTGTGCAGGGAAGAAGGAGATAGCCCCCGGCTTAATATACCCTCCTGATGCTCATCCTTCCGGATATCACTTCACCTACGAGCATGGCCGTATCCTGAACGAATATCAGATCAACTACATTACCCGTGGAGAAGGTATGTATGAGAGCCATAGTGGAAAATTTAAGGTAAAGCCAGGATCCCTGATGATCACCAAACCGGGCCGCTGGCACCGGTATAAACCATTGGAAGGTACAGGTTGGGTGGAGAATTACGTGGGATTTTCGGGACATATTGCTCACCAGATATTTGGTCGCCCCTGGTTTACGTCCAAGAATGCCGTGGTTGCTGTGGGTCACAACGAGGAGATCATAGATTCCTATTACAAAATCTTTTCCTATATACAGGAGGAAAAGCCCGGTTATCAGCAGGTGGCCTCGGGAATGATAATGAAAATGCTTGGTTTCATCGTCTCGCACGATAAGCAGAAGGACTTCAGCGGAAAGCGTGTAGAGAAAATCATTCAGAATGCCTGTTTTTTCATCCGGGAAAATGTGGAGTCACAGATAAACTTTCAGGTCTTCGCCGCAGAGAATAACATAGGCTACTCCTATTTCAGGAAGATGTTTAAGAAATACACCGGGGTTCCTCCGGTACAGTACCATCTGGATCTGAAAGTGCTGAGAGCCAAAGAAATGCTTCTGTATACCGACAAGAGCATTAAAGAAATCAGCTTCGAACTGGGTTTTCAATCCATTTACTACTTCAGCAGGGTGTTTAAAAGCAAACTGGGACTCTCTCCCTCTGAAATCAGGAAAAGTATTCGGACCTGAAGCATTTTTGCACTTAACAATCAAATTGTGCAAATACTTGCTCGTATCGTGTATTGATTCGTGGCATTTCCTGCCTTATATTGAATCCTGGAATTTGTGCTCCATCCAGGGAGTGGAGCAAAACCTGAAACAGACAAGGAACAAATGAATTCTAGAGAACGTGTTCTGAGAACATTTGGAAGGCTCTCCGGGAAAGCTGACCGGATTCCGGTACAATTTGAGATGTGCCGGCAGCTAACAGACCATTTCAGTGAGAAACTGGGTATTCCGGCCCACTATACCGAGAACCTATATGAAGATGTGACCTATAGGATCAGTGCCAACGAATTACGCACTGCCATGGGTTGTGATGTGGTGGTAACCGGGGCATCTGTGTCGGATGATTATAAAATTGAGCCCGATGAGAAGGGTCAATGGCTTAATGAGTATCAGATGCGAATGCGGCAGGGAGATATCTACGTGGAAGTGGTGGATTATCCGCTGGCAAACGCTCAAAGCAAAGCAGATATTGACAACTATACCTTCCCGGATCCGGATGCACCCGGACGTTACCGCGATGCGGAAGCCCTGGTCAGCTTATACCACGACGAGTACCTGGTATTCGGAGACATCGAAGTCACGGTTTTTTCCCTGGGGCACCAGTTGGCGGGAATGGAAAAGCTCCTGGTAGACATGATGATGGAAAGCGAATATGTGATTCCCCTGTTTAAGGCCTGTGCGGAGTTCCAGACCGAAATAGGACTGCGGCTTATCGATAAGGGGGTGGATGCCATCTGGTTCGGCGACGATTTTGGGACCCAGCAGAGCCTGATCATGGATCCCGAAACTTTCAGGAAACAACTGAAACCCTTTTATACAGAGATGATCCAGCGCTTCAGGGATAAAAAGCCCGATATCATACCCATTCTGCATTGCGACGGTGCGGTGAGTGAGCTCCTGAAAGATATTCACGAAATGGGATTCGAAGTCTTTAATCCGGTACAACCCGATGTGCCAGGCCATCTTCCCAGGGACATGAAAGATGGTTTTGGCGATCTGTTTTCTTTCTGGGGAGCCATCGATCAGCAGGAGCTTTTACCCAAAGGCAGTGAAGAAGAACTTGAAAGGGATATCGTGGAGAAAATCAAGATTCTGGGGGAAGGGGGCGGCTATATGATCTCTCCGGCCCATATTATCCAGAACGATGTAAGTCCGGAACGTGTTTTGAAATTTATCGAGCTATGCTACAAGCATGGTAAGATCCAATGATAATGTAATCAATCTGAGTTGGCACATGGAAAAATCGATTTTGAAGTATGCGGCACTACTTGGCCTTGGTCTCCTTGTATTGGCTTGCAACAATCCCAGGTCTGCAAGTGACAATGATGCAGCATTATTTAATCAGGTAAAAGAGAACTTCAAAAATCCTGAAGTTAACAGCGGAGTAAACTGCTGGTGGTGGTGGCTCAACGGAAACGTAAATAAGGCAGCCATAACAAAGGACCTGGAAGCCATGAAATCCCGGAATTTTCATGGGGCCATGATCTTTGATGCGGGCGGACACAACCAGAGGGGCAACAGGGATATTCCCGATGGCCCTTTGTATGGATCAGAGGACTGGAATGAAATGTTTGTTTTTGCCCTGGACGAGGCCAAAAGGCTCGGATTGCAAATGGGATTTAATATCCAGAGTGGCTGGAACCTGGGAGGCCCCAGGGTAACACCACAATATGCAGCAAAACAGCTCACCTATTCCCGGACTCAGGTTACAGGCGACCAAAGTCTATCCCTTCAACTCGACCAGCCAGATAGCCGCCTCGATTACTATCAGGATATTGCAGTTCTGGCCTTCCCTTTAAAAGCTTCCAATAAAATTCAGGAAGGAATTTCAGACCTGGAACTGAAACTGGGATTCCATGAACTGGGTGGATCGGCACCCGACTGCCGTTATCTGCTGGGAAACAGGCGCCAGTCGAAAAATATGGAAAACCAGCTCTACCGGATCGATCGGAAGGAAGTTATCGATTTGTCTGCCATGATGGATGCTGAGGGAAAACTGGAATGGGAAGCACCTGCCGGAGAGTGGGTTTTTCTGCGCATAGGCTATACCTGCACCCCTTCCCATGTTTCCACTTCCAGTAACCAGTGGCAGGGTTTGGTGCTGGATTATATGAGTAAGGAAGCCTTTGATTTTTACTGGGAGGATGTGGTTGAGCCCATATTTGAAGCGGCCGGCGACCACGTGGGAACCACCCTGAAATACATGGAAACCGACAGCTGGGAGTGCGGGGGTATGAACTGGACCGAAAAGTTTGCAGAAGAATTCAAACACTATCGGGCTTACGACCTATTGACCTATCTTCCCGTAGTGGCAGGTTATGTGGTGGATGACCTGGAAAGTTCCAATGCCTTTCTGGCCGATTTCAGAAAAACACTGGCCGACCTGGTGGCCTATAATCACTATGCTGTTTTTCAGGAATATGCACACAGGTACGATATGGGCATCCAGCCTGAATCGGCAGGACCGCATGCAGGGCCCATGGATGGCATCAAAAATTACGGGTTTAGCGACATTGTCATGAGTGAATTCTGGTCACCTTCACCACACCGTCCTGCCCCCAATAACCGTTTCTTTTTGAAACAAGCATCTTCAGCAGCGCATATTTACGGGAAAAAGATCGTAGGTGCAGAATCCTTTACCACCATCGGGCCCCACTGGAACGATGAGCTGTGGCACGACCAGAAGTCGGCTTTCGACCATGAGATCTGTGCCGGGTTGAACCGTATGTATTTTCATACCTTCACCTGTTCGCCCCCTGAAATGGGCCTTCCCGGACAGGAATACTTCGCTGGCACCCATGTGAATACCCAGGTCACCTGGTGGGATCAGTCAGCTGCGTTTATCGACTACATGCACAGGATCCAGTCGGTGGTTCAGGAAGGAAAATTTGTGGCCGATGTGCTCTATTACTACGGCGATCACGTGCCCAATGTATTTCCCTTCAAACATTCCGATCCTGCCGGGGTGATACCCGGCTTTGACTACGATGTGTGCGATGAAACCATTTTCCTGCAGCTGGAGGTGATGGACGGAAAAATAGTGGTTCCCGGAGGCGTGGAATACCGGGTTTTGGTTCTGCCCGATCACCGGGTCCTGTCTCTTGCTGTGCTTGAAAAGCTGGAAACATTGGTACAGGATGGAGCTACCGTTCTGGGCCATAAAGCTGAAAAGCAGATCAGCCTGGTGGGAGGGAAGGAGGCAAAGAACACCTTTGGAAAGCTGGCCACAAAGATCTGGGGGGAAGCCGGCACAGACAGGGGTGAGCATAGTTTTGGAAAGGGAAAGGCCGTATGGGGATTTTCAGCAAGAGATTATCTGAAATCGCAGAATGTAGCGCCAGACTTCCAGATACTGGAAAACGACAGCAAAACCGACTTCGATTACATTCATTATGCGCTGGGGGGAAGGGATATCTATTTTGTCACCAACCAGACCACTGAAAGACAAAAAGTACAGGCTCGATTCCGGGTGGCAGGCAAACAAGCTGAACTATGGGATGCCCTGGGCGGAGAAATTCGCAAGGCTGCTGCGTTTACACAGAAGGATGGACTGACCACAGTTCCGCTGACCCTGGAGCCCTACGGATCGGTAATTGTGGTTTTCAATGAGAAGATAGCCCTTGATAAACAGGGTGAGATTGAAAGAAATTACAGCGATTTTGAGACTTTGGAAGAGATTAAGGGGGAATGGGACGTCAGCTTTGATCCCCGGTGGGGAGGTCCCGGAGATGTAAGGTTTACCGAACTAGTGGACTGGTCGACCCATACTGAAGAAGGGATCAAATACTATTCCGGAACGGCTGTGTATATGAAAAACTTCACCCTCGAAATTGAAATTCGGGAAGATAAGAGATACTTCCTTCAGCTGGGTAGTGTGAAAGATGTGGGTGTTGCGGAAGTTAAGATCAATGGAGTGTATAAGGGGGTGGTCTGGACTTCCCCGTTCAGGGTTGAAATCAGCGAAGAACTGCAAGAGGGTGAAAATCATCTGGAAATTAAGGTGGTTAACTCCTGGTATAACAGGGTGGCTGGCGATCAGACCCACCCGGATAAACAGACCTACACTAGCACCAACATCGATTTGAAACATGATTTCAGGGGCAGGCCCACTGATGAAATTCCCCTGGAAACTTCAGGATTGATGGGACCAGTGACAATTACAAGCATAATAGAATGAGAACTATGCGATTTCTGGTAGCCTTAGGAATTGTTGTGGCTTTCACCATGCAGGCATGCAAGGCACAATCAAATGATCCCTTAAAAGAATCATTTCAAAATCCGCCTGAATCTGCAAAACCAGGAGTCTACTGGTATTTCATGGATGGGAATTTATCCATGGAGGAGATGACCAGCGACCTGGAATCCATGAAGGAGGTGGGAATCAATCACGTGATTTTCCTGGAAGTGGGTATTGGGGTTCCCAGGGGTGCCGTTGATTTTATGTCGGAAGAGTGGCAGGATCATTTTGTCCATGCAGTAAGGGAGACAGAGCGCCTGGGTATGAAACTGCTTATGGGTGCCGGTCCAGGCTGGTGCGGAAGCGGTGGTCCCTGGGTGGAGCCTGAAGAGTCGATGAAGCACCTGGTCTTCAGTGAACTTACAATCTCGGGTGGCCATAAGGTGGATGTGGAGCTCCCCCTTCCTGAACAACGAAGTACTGTATGGCATACCATGAAAGATCCCTATTATGCGGATGTGGCAGTTTATGCCATTCCTTCCGCTGCAAAGCCCCTCATACAGGACATCAATGAAAAGGCACTCTATGAACGGGATCCCTATTCTTCCAAACCCAATGTAAAGCCCTATTTGCCTGCCCCTGCCACTTACGGGGAAGTAACAAAGAAGAAGGTTCTGGATCCAAGTGAGATCTTTGATCTGAGCACCCACCTACAATCCGACGGCCGTCTGGTATGGGATGCGCCCAAAGGGAAATGGACGATTATCCGCATGGGAATCCGTGTCACAGGAGCCAGCACGCGGCCTTCCCCTGAGCCCGTCATAGGTCTTGAAGCTAATAAGCTGGACGCCGGTGATTTTGAAAAGCACCTGAAGAATTATACCGATATCCTTCTGGAAAAAACAGCTCCCAGAAAGGAAGGTGTGGGCTGGACCGGCTTTCATATGGACAGTTGGGAGAGCGGAGCCCAGAACTGGACCGAAGGTATTGTGGAAGAATTTATGGATCGACGTGGCTATGACCCTGAACCCTATTTTCTGGCCTATACAGGTCGGGCCATAGAAAGTGTGGAAATCACCGAGCGCTTTCTCTGGGACCTTCGCCAGACCTGCAAGGAACTGCTTCTGGAGAACCATGCTGAGTTTGCCAAAGAATATGCCCACAAGAATGGTCTGGAGCTTACCATCGAGCCCTACGATATGAATCCAGCAGGCGACCTGGACCTGGGTTCAGTGGCCGATGTGATTATGGCTGAATTCTGGAGCAAACGCTTTGGCTATCATACTTCGTACGCGGTATTACAGGCCACTTCCATATCACATATCAGCGGACATCCGGTGGTGGGGGCTGAGGTTTTTACCTCCAATAACAGCGAGGCCTGGCAGGAGTATCCCTGGTCCATGAAAGATCAGAGCGATTGGGCCCTGGCATTGGGCGTGAACCGTTTCGCCTACCATACATTTGCCCATAAGCCCCTGGGTGAGGAACACCGCCCGGGAATGACTATGGGGCCCTATGGGGTGCACTGGGACCGGGGACAGACCTGGTGGCCCATGGCGGGAGCCTATCATGAGTATATCAGTCGCTGTTCCCACATGATGCAGCAGGGACAGGCGGTTTCCGACATCCTTTATCTCACACCGGAGGGGGCGCCCATGGTATTTACCCCTCCTGCCGATGCGCTGGAGGAAAACGGAGCCATTCCGGATAAAAAAGGATATGGATTTGATGGCTGTTCACCTCTTATGTTGATGGAAAGAGCCCGGGTGAAGGATGGGAAAATTGTTTTCCCCGGAGCCTCTTCCTACGAATTGATGGTACTGCCAAATTTTGAGACCATGACCCCGGAATTGCTGGAGCTTATCGCTTCACTGGTTGAGCAGGGAGCGAAAGTCATCGGCTCGCCACCCCTTAAATCGCCAAGTCTGGAGAATTATCCCGATTGCGATATTCAGATAAAAGAGCTTGCAAAGAAATTATGGGGCTCACTTCAGTCGCCCGATAAAATCGCAGAGAGATCCTATGGGAAAGGGAGAATTTTTTGGGGAGGACAATTAAGCTCTTCAGCTACTAATGAATTGTATCCCTCCTATAAGAATACAAGGGAACTATTATCCCGACTAAATATTCCAGAGGATTTTAGCTCGTCTAACAACAGTATCCGCTTCGGTCACCGCCGAAGCGCAGACCGAGATATCTATTTTGTAGCCAACCGAAGCGATCAGGCACAAAAAACAAGCTGTGCTTTCAGGGCTTCCGGCGAACCTGAGCTTTGGTTGGGAGTAGACGGAAGTTCCAGAAAACTGAAGCACTACGAGACAGTGGATGGCATAACGAAAATCCCTTTGGAATTTTTGCCCTACGAAAGCTATTTTGTGGTTTTCA
>Ga0180435_10000380_pt1 | contig 46353 bp, 45 predicted proteins | sample SS_ome_3_FD_132467 | JGI IMG/M metagenome (GOLD analysis project Ga0180435, IMG submission 132467) | Hypersaline lake sediment archaeal communities from the Salton Sea, California, USA - SS_3_S_1 metaG | ecosystem: Environmental > Aquatic > Non-marine Saline and Alkaline > Hypersaline >... | reverse complement strand
TCACGACCCTCGCCGAGCACTACCCGAGCGGAGTGACCGACCCGACCCGGGTGATCGCCCCGACCGGGTCCGCGACGGCGGTCAGCGCCGCGATCCAGCGGACACCCGGGGTGGCCTCAGTCACCCCGGCCGGCGTCTCCGATACCGGGCTGACCCAGTGGCAGGTAGTGATCGACGCGGCCCCCGCTTCCGCCGCGGCCGCCGATACCGTTGCAGCCCTGCGGAATTCAGTCCGCCAGGTAGATTCCGCGGCACTGGTGGGCGGTACCGACGCCCAGGCCCTGGACGCCCGTGCGACCGCCGTCCGGGATCAGTGGATGGTGATCCCGGCGATTCTGGTGATCGTGCTGGCCGTGCTCTTTGTGCTGCTGCGCGCGGTGCTGGCGCCGCTGGTCCTGGTGGCCGCCACCGCGCTGTCCACCCTGGCCGCCCTGGGACTGGGTGGCTGGATCAGCATTCACCTACTCGGATTCCCGGCACTGGACAACACCACCCCGCTGTTCGCGTTCCTGTTCCTGGTGGCCCTGGGTGTCGACTACACCATCTTCCTGGTGACCAGGGCCCGCGAGGAAACCCCGTTGTACGGAACCCGGGGCGGAATCGTGCGGGCGGTATCGGCGACGGGTGCGGTGATCACCAGCGCCGGTATCGTCCTGGCCGCGGTGTTCACCGTCCTGGGGGTGCTGCCGCTGATCGCGCTGACCCAACTCGGCATCATCGTCGGTCTCGGCATCCTGCTGGACACCTTCGTGGTCCGCACCGTGGTGATCCCGGCACTGTTCACCCTGATCGGCCCGCCGATCTGGTGGCCGGCCTTCCGAGCCGAGGAGATCGAGAACACCGACAGTTTCGCAGCCCTCAGCCGTGCCGATGCCGCTCGAGCACCCCGGCCCGGGCCAGGAACATCAGGCTGACGATCAGCACCCACAGCGGGAACGCCAGCGTCAACCACATGGTGGTATCGGCTCCGATGATCAACAGTATGGCCAGCACATAGGTGGCGACCACCAGCCAGCGCGGCATCAGCCCGGTGCGCAGCCAGATCGCCGCCAGCGACATCATGAAGACCGCAGCCATCCGCAGGGCGTAGGTCTTCGACAGTTTCAGCAGCAGCACCTGGCCGAACAACCCGACCCCGGAATCGGCCACCGAGGGACCGAGGTAGTGGCTGCTGGTCACCAGCGCGGCACCGACGCCGGAGACGACGAACATCATGGCCAGGAACAGCAGGCCGCTGCCGAAGGTCACGGTGGCGAAGAACCTGTCCTCGTAGCGCCCGAGGTTGGCGCGCACCACCCCGATGAACCACAGGAAGCTGATACCGGCGAACGGCATCAACTCGGCGGACAGCCGGATCTTGTCATTGCCGGCATCGAGCCACTGCGAGCCGGGCTGGGCCCCTTCCGGCAACGAGGAGTGGATCAGCGTGATGGCCACGCCGAACAGGACCGCGAACAACACGCCCGCCAGGGCGGCGGCGCGGGGGGTGGTGAGTCGGTGCAGGGTCGTCGGTTGGTGATCGGCCACCCCGCCATGGTGGCAGACCTCAGGGCTGCCCGGGTAACAGGCGCACCATCAACCCGTTGGCCTCGGCGAGCAGCCCGCCGTCGGGGTCACGGAGTTCGGAGCTGACGAACGTCTTGCGACCCTCGACTCCGGATACCCAGCCGCGGAGGGTCAGCGTCAGGTCAATGGGGGTGACGTTGCGGTAGTCGACGTGCAGGAATGCGGTGCGGCTGATCGGCCGGTCGACGGCGTGGATGACCATCCCGCACATCACGTCGAACATCATCGCGATCACACCGCCGTGAACGGCGTCGTTACCGCCGACGTGATAGCGGCCGAACCGGACGTCGACCTCGACCACCTCGGTGTCGAATCGACGAATCTCCCAGGGCGGCATCAGGAGGCTGCCCGCGCCGGGCAGCGTCGCAACCCGCCCGGCCGGTCCAACCCCGCCGGCTACCCGGTGCGGCTCGAGGAATCCCACCAGTTCCTCGACCCGGTCGGCGGCGGCGTTCCAGTCCGCCAACTGCGCGGACACGGCCAGGTCCTGTGCCCGACGCATGGCCGCCACGAATCGTCCGAAACCGGGCGGTTCGCTGATCGGGCTCCGCCGCGGAAAACCGCCCTTGCGGTCATAGTCCGGGTCGATTTCGTGTGGGTCGCGGCCGTCGGTCACCGGGGCGCCAGCACATCCCGGCGCACGATGGTCTGATCGCGGCCCGGCCCCACTCCGATACACGAAACCGGCGCTCCGGCAAGCTCTTCCAGCCTCAACACATAATCACGGGCGTTGGCCGGCAGATCACCGAACTCCCGCGCCGCGGAAATATCCTCCCACCAGCCGGGCAGTTCCTCGTAGACCGGCTCGGCGCGGGCGATATCGCTCTGCGTCATCGGCATATCGTCGGTGCGCTTCCCGTCCACGGTGTACCCGACGCATACCGGAACGGTCTGCAGGCTGGAGAGCACGTCGAGTTTGGTCAGGAAGTAATCGGTGATGCCGTTGACCCGGGTGGCGTAGCGGGCGATGACGGCGTCGAACCAGCCGCAGCGACGCCCCCGGCCGGTGGTCACACCGACCTCCCCGCCGGTCTTGGCCAGGTATTCGCCGTGCTCATCGAATAACTCGGTGGGGAACGGCCCCGAACCCACCCGGGTGGTGTAGGCCTTGAGGATTCCCAGCACCGTGCTGATGCGGGTCGGTCCGATACCCGAACCCACCGCCGCCCCGCCCGCGGTCGGGTTCGACGAGGTGACGTACGGGTAGGTGCCGTGATCGACATCGAGCAGGGTGCCCTGGGAGCCCTCCAGCAGGACCGTCTCACCGGACTCCAGCGCACTGCCCAGCAGCAGCCGGGTGTCGGCGATACGGTGGGCGAAACCGGCCGCCTGGGCCAACAGCGCGTCGGTGACCTCGTCGGGGTTCAGTGCCCTGCGGTTGTAGATCTTGACCAGCACCTGGTTCTTGAACTCCAATGACGCACCGATCTTGGCGGCCAGCAGATCGGGATCGAGCACATCGGCCACCCGGATGCCGATCCGGGCGATCTTGTCCTGGTAGCACGGGCCGATACCGCGACCGGTGGTGCCGATCCTCTTATTGCCCAGATACCGCTCGGTGACCTTGTCGATGGCGACGTGATAGGGCATCAGCAGGTGCGCGTCGGCGGAGATCATCAACCCGGAGGTGTCGACACCGCGTTCCTCCAGGCCGTGCAGTTCGGTCAGCAGCACGCCGGGGTCGACGACGACACCATTGCCGATCACATTGGTGACCCCGGGTGTCAGGATGCCCGAGGGAATGAGGTGCAGCGCGAAGTTCTCCCCGGACGGCAGGACCACGGTGTGACCGGCGTTGTTGCCCCCCTGGTAGCGCACCACCCACTGCACCCGCCCACCGAGCAGATCGGTGGCTTTTCCCTTGCCCTCGTCACCCCACTGGGCGCCGATGAGGACGATTGCCGGCATGGCCTGACCCCGTTCCACTCCTGGCCTACTGTGTCCAGCCGGAGAGACACCCTATCGGAGCACCGCCGGGCGGTGCGAATAACCGGCGACGGAGGGAGTAACTGTGACGCCGACCGGCATCGTCGTGCTGCGTTTCGGGGACCGCCGGCTGCCCCGGACGCTGACGGCGCTGCCCTGCTGTGACGGCAGCGACGGGACCGCCGTCGACGAGGCCGCCGGGGTGGCGCGGCGAGTGGTGGTGGCCGGCGCCGACGCGGACCTGGCCACGGTCCTGACCCGCCTGATGCGGGGCGATCTGCTCGATGTGGAGGTGGCCCACGTGCGGTGCGGGCCCTGGAGCCGGTTCGAGGCCCGGCGGGCGTTGACCGGAGCGGCCCGGCGGGTTCCGCTGATCCGCGACGACACCGGCACAGCGCTGGTCGGAGCGGCGGTCTGGCTGCCGCCGGCCGGTGCCGATCAGCTGCGTGGTGAGGCCGTGGTCGATGACACCGTGCTGTTCGACGGTACGGTCGCCGGGGTGCGGGTCGAGCCCACGGCGGCGCTGCCGGGGTTGCGCGCCGCCGTTCTGGGAGGACCGCCCCGGCGGTGGGTGAGCGGGCGGGCGGCTCAGTTGGGCACCACCGGCGCACGAGTGCTCCGCGATGGCGTCGCGGGCCGGCGCGAGGTGAAGCGGTCGACGTTCTACCGGCACACCACCGGCTGGCTGCACGTGGGCTGAGGCCGGTGACCCACCCGCTCCACCGGCCGCCCGAGGGTGGATGTCGGTAGCGTCACGGTGATGAGCGTCCGTCCGCTGCACCAGTCGGTCCGCCCCAGCCCGGTGTTCCTGGTCCTGCTCATGATCACCGGGGCGGGTGGCGTGCTGGCCTGGACCGCCGCCCGGACCACGGGACCGCTGGCCTATATCGGGGTGTTCGTATTCGTCATCGGCGGCTGGCTGGTATCGCTGTGCCTGCACGAGTTCGGACACGCCTACACCGCCTGGCGTTTCGGCGACCACGATGTGGAGGCCCGCGGGTATCTGACGCTGAACCCGCTGAAATACTCCCACCCGCTGCTGTCGATCGGGCTTCCCCTGCTGTTCATCGCCCTCGGCGGCATCGGCCTGCCCGGCGGGGCGGTGTACCTGCGCACCGCGGCGATGACCCCGCATCAGCGCACCCTCGTCAACCTGGCCGGACCGTTGGCCAACCTGGTGCTGGCGGTGGGGTTGCTGACGGCGACGCGGTTGTTCGCCGGGCCCTCGCACGCGGTGTTCTGGGCGGGTGTGGCGTTCCTGGGTTTCCTGCAGGTGACGGCGCTGGCGCTGAACCTGCTGCCGATTCCCGGGCTGGACGGCTTCGCCGCCCTCGAACCGCATCTGAGCCCCGCCACCCAGCGGGCCCTGGAACCGGCCAAGCAGTTCGGATTCCTGATCCTGCTGGTGGTGCTGCTCGCCCCGGGGCCCAATCGGCTGTTCTTCGCCTCGGTGTTCTGGTTGTTCGACCTGTTCGGAGTATCCCGCGGCCTGGCATTCGCCGGGATGGACCTGACCCGGTTCTGGTCGGCCTGGAACTGAAGCACACCGCAGAACCCGGTCCGGTAGCGCCGACCGCCGCTGCCGGACCTGCGTCGCAGTCTTCACACCGCCACGGGCCCGGACAGGCCTCTCGCACCTCTGCGACCCGATGGACCGGGCCTGGTGAAAGCTGGAATAATCCGCCGGATGGGCGCCGGTCACAGCCACGGGACGGCCGACACGCGGGTGAGTCGAATGACCATCGCGGCGGCGATCCTCAGCGTCTTCTTCGTCATCGAAATCACCACCGCACTGGTCATCGGCTCGCTGGCCTTGCTGGCCGATGCCAGCCATATGCTCACCGACCTGGTCGCGATCTTCATGGGCCTGACCGCGTTGCTGTTGGCCAGGCGGGGATCGAAGTCGGCGGCACGCACCTACGGCTGGCATCGGGCCGAGGTGTTCACTGCGGTGGCCAACGCGGTGCTACTGCTGGGTGTGGCCGGCTTCATCGTCTACGAGGCCATCGACCGTCTCGGCGAAACCCCGGACGTCCCCGGCTGGCCGATGATCCTGGTGGCGCTCGCCGCGCTGACCGCCAACGTCACCGTCGTGCTGCTGCTGCGGTCACAGGCCCAGGGCAGCCTGGCGGTCAAAGGCGCCTATATGGAGGTGATGGCCGACGCCGTCAGCAGCGTGGGGGTACTGATCGCCGGTATCGTCACCGTGACGACGCGATGGCCGTATGCCGACGCCCTGGTGGCCGTCCTGGTGGCCCTGTGGGTGCTACCGCGGGCAATCGCCCTGGCGCGCGCCGCACTACGCATCCTGTCGGAGTCATCCCCGGCCCATATCGACGTCGCCGAACTGCACTCGGCGCTGGCCGCACTCGACGGTGTCACCGGAGTCCATGATCTGCACGTGTGGACCCTCGCACCGGGTAAGGACATGGTGACCGTGCATCTCGGCAGCGACGGGAGCTCCGACCGCGTGCTCGATGACGCGCGGACACTGCTGGCCGGTCGCGGGCTGGATCATTCCACCGTGCAGATCGAATCGCCGGGAACATCCGCGCAGTGCGCGGTGAACAGCGATATCTGATCGGAGCGCCGCCCGACTTCGGGCCGGGCTCAGTTCAGGCCGAGCTCGGTGCGCGCATTCGGATCGCAGTCGTCGAGCAGGTCCCGGCAACGTTCGAACTCGGCCGTCTCCCCGATGGTGTCGGCGGCGCGGGCCAGTGCCGCCACGCAGCGCAGGAACCCTCGATTGGGCTGGTGGCTGAACGGTACCGGCCCGAATCCCTTCCAGCCGTTGCGGCGCAACTGATCAAGACCGCGGTGGTAACCGGTGCGCGCATAGGCGTAGGCGGTGATCGCCCTGTCATCGTCGAGGGCCTCCTCGGCCAGCCCGGCCCAGGCCACCGAGGCCGCCGGATGCGCGGCGGCCACCTCGGCCGGGGTGTCCCCCGCCTGAAGGGCCGCCTCGGCCTCGATATCACCGGGCAGCAACACCGGCGGGGGCCCCAGCAGATCACCGAATGACGTCATGAGGACCATTGTGCCGGTGTGGGGCGGGCGGCTGTGCCCCGGGGACATAACCGGCTGATTGTCCCCGCCACCGGCTAGGGTCGTTGCCGAGACGAAAGCATCAGGAGGGACACCGAATACACCATGTCGAACCCATCCGGGACTGAGCCCGGCGACCGCGTCGAGACGGCCGCCGACCAGTCGTTGGCGGAGAACGACCCGGTGACCGAGGTGATCGAGATGACCGGGGTAGCCGCCGCGACCGAGGCGGCGAAACCAACCGAGGGAGTTGAGGCGGCTGGGACGGGAGCGGAAGCCGGCGACCCGGCGCCCGCCACCGGAGAACGCCGCTACACCGCGCCGGGTTTCGACGCGGGCTCGACGCAAATCATCGATCGGGTTCCCGACGACGAGACCGAGCTGATCGCCACAGCCGCTGAGGACACCTCGGCAACCACCCCGGCAGGCGCCCCGGGTCCCCGCACCGCCGCACCACAGGCCATCCCACCGCGCGCGCCGCGACGGCCGGCCTGGCTGATCCCGGGCCTGCTGGTTCTGGCCGCGTTACTGGGTACCGCGATCATCGGCCTGGCGCTGTTTCTGCGGGCCAACGCCGCCCGGGAAGCTCAGGAGAATATGGTGCGGTCGACCATAGAGACCTTCGACACCGCGGTGCGCAACGGCGACCTGGCCACCCTGCGCGACATCACCTGTGGGCAGACCCGGGCCGACTACGCAGTGTTCGACGACGCCTCGTGGGCCGAGGCATCCACCCGGATTTTGGCGGCCAAGCAGTATCCGGTGATCTCCAGTATCGATGAGGTCGTGGTCAACGGTGACCGCGCTGAAGCCAACGTCACCTCGTATATGGCGTTCGACCCCGCCACCGTCTCGACTCGCAGCTTCGATCTGCAGTTCCGCGATGACCAGTGGAAAATATGCCAGGACGACTGATCCACAACGCCCGCCGGCCCGGGCGCGAACCGGGTCCGGCGATTCCCGGTGTTCGGCTACGACCCCGACACGCCTAGCAACCCGACACGCCTAGGACCCCGACACGCTCCGGCCGGCGCTGCACAGGTCGGTGCAGGCCTCGACGACCCGGGCGCTCATCCCGGCCTCGGCCTTCTTGAGATAGCTGCGCGGGTCGTACACCTTCTTGTTGCCCACCTCCCCGTCAATCTTCAGTACACCGTCGTAGTTGGTGAACATGTGGCCGGCCAGCGGCCGGGTGAACGCGTACTGGGTGTCGGTGTCGACGTTCATCTTCACCACGCCGTAGCGCAGCGAGTCCTCGATCTCGGACTTCAGCGATCCGGAACCGCCGTGGAAGACGAAGTCGAACGGCTTGGCGCCCTCGGGGAGACCCAGGGCGGCGGCCGCGACCCGCTGCCCCTCGGCGAGCACCTCCGGCTTGAGCACCACATTGCCGGGCTTGTAGACGCCGTGCACGTTACCGAAGGTTGCGGCCAGTAGATACCGGCCGTTCTCCCCCGATCCCAGCGCCGCGACCGTTTTCTCGAAGTCCTCGGAACTGGTGTACAGCTTCTCGTTGATCTCGGCTTCGACACCATCCTCCTCGCCGCCCACCACCCCGATCTCCACCTCGAGGACGATCTTGGCGGCGGCCGCGCGGGCCAGCAGTTCCTGGGCGATCGAGAGGTTTTCGCCGATCGGCACCGCCGATCCGTCCCACATATGGGACTGGAACAGCGGAGGCCGGCCCGCCTGCACCCGGTCTGATGAGATGGCCAGCAGCGGCCGTACGTAGGTGTCGAGCTTGTCCTTGGGGCAGTGGTCGGTGTGCAGCGCCACCGTGATCGGGTACCGCTCGGCGATGACATGGGCGAACTCGGCCAGCGCCACCGCGCCGACAACCATATCCTTTACCCCCAGTCCCGAGCCGAACTCGGCGCCGCCGGTGGAGAACTGGATGATCCCGTCACTGCCGGCGTCGGCGAAACCCTTGATGGCGGCGTTGATGGTCTCCGAAGAGGTGCAGTTGATCGCCGGGAAGGCGAACCCGTGCTCTTTGGCACGATCCAGCATCTCCGCGTAGACCTCGGGGGTGGCGATGGGCATGGCGGGTCCTCTCGGCTGATCGGGTTCGTCTGACAGGCAGTATGTCAAACCACACCCGTATCTTGGGGGCCCATGACCACCACCGCACTCGCCATGCCGAGCCTCCTGGACCCGATGTACTGGCTGGGCGACGGTGGTTTATTCGCCTCGGCGGTGTTGCCGGGCATTCTGGTCATCGTCTTCATCGAGACCGGTCTGCTGTTTCCGTTGCTCCCGGGGGATTCGCTGCTCTTCACCGGGGGGTTGCTGGCGGCATCGCCGAATCCGCCGGTGCACATCTGGGCGTTGGTGATCGGCGTGCCGATCGCGGCCGTCCTCGGTGACCAGTGCGCGTATTTCATCGGCCGCCGGATCGGTCCGGCCCTGTTCCAGAAGGAGGATTCCCGCTTCTTCAAAAAGCGCTACGTCGACGAGTCGCACGCATTCTTCGAAAAACATGGGCCCAAGACCATCATCCTGGCCCGGTTCGTTCCCATCGTGCGCACCTACGCGCCGGTGCTGGCCGGGGTGTCCGCCATGCGCTACCGGGTGTTTCTGACGTACAACATCGTCGGCGGCATCGTCTGGGGTGCCGGGATAACGGTGCTCGGCTACTACCTGGGAAACGTGCAGCAGATCCGGGACAACCTGCAGTTGGTGATCCTGCTCATCGTATTCCTGTCGATCCTGCCGGGGTTGACCGCGGTGGGCCGCAATGTGCTGCGCCGGCGCGGAGTCCTGCCCGAAGAGACCCCCGGGGGAAACTAAGGCGTCACGGCCAGACCCGGTTGGCCCCGGCCGGAGTCGGCGGACGTATCGCCGCACCCGGGGCGGCCGAATTCTGCAGGGCACCGAGGCACAGTCCGAGCCGGCCCGGCAGGCAGATCCCGCCGGTACCGGAAATGCCGAGGGTGGTCTGGGATTGCGGCCAGCACACCCCGGTGCGGGGATCGGCAACCGTGTTGGCCGGACAGGCGGCCGCGGCCGGTGGCGCGGTGACCACCGGGGCCGCGAGCAGCGCCACTGCGACGGCCGCCGTCATCAGGAGGCGCGAAGCCGTGATACGTGATGTCATCTGGTTCTCCGATGCGTCTGGCGGTGGTCCGGTCAGGACGGAAGGGTGATCGTGGTCTGCTCGGCGATGACGTTGGCTGCGTCGATCACGACATCCTGTTGACCGTCGAGCGCGTCGCCGTTCAGTTGCAGCACGAACAGCGCGTCCTTTCCGGGGATGACGATCGTCTGCTGACCGACGATCCGCTTCTTGCCCTCCCACATGTAGGTTCCGGCGTAATCGATGGCGTCGAAACCTCCGAGCGAGTCCTTTTCCGGTTCGCCGATCGGCTCGAACTCCGGCAGATCGTTCAGCTGCCCGGGCGCGTACTGCAGGATTTTCTCCGGATCGACATCGCCGGTGAGTTTCGAGGCGATGGCGATCATCGTCGGCGGTTCTTCGGGGTCGGCCGGGTTGTCGTACTTGATGGCACCGAAAGCCCAGTCCGGAGTGTCGTCACCGGCGGTGCTCCAGCCATCGGGTATCGGGAACTCGATATCCGGTGTCCCCGGGTCGCCATCGGAAAACGGCGTCTCGGCGATCTCGTTCTCGGTGATGTAGGCGTTCAGGGTGGTGTTGTCCGTCTCCCCGGTCCCGGACGACGACACAGTGGACGTGGTTTCCGATGTGACCGGGGCGGACTGCTCGGTGGTGGGGGTGCAGCCGGCGAGGACGACGCTCACCGCAGCCACGGTCAGCCCCGCCGTTGTGATCTTGTTCATCGGGTCACGTTCTCCTTCGGCTCGCGTGCTGGCGCCGAGCATAACGGGGTTCCGCGGGCTCCAGGGTGACTGCGCCGGCCGGGCAATCAGGATCAGCCGAGATCGGTTTGCTCCTCGGAGATACCGAGTCGGCGTTCAGCCATGATCAGCCCCACGACGACCAGTATCCCGGCGGCGAACAACAGCAGCACCATCCCGATGTCGGTGGAGGGCGCACGTAGATCGCGGTCCGCCGACTGCCACGGCCACAGCGCCCGCAGGGACCCCACCATCAGCCCGGTGATGATGACGAGGGTGATCCGGGCGCGGTTGGCCAGCAGCCACTTCAACAGGGTGACGAAGGATCCGAGCCCGATCACCGCTCCGAGCCCGAACAGGGCGATATAGCCGAGGTTTCGGTCATTCACCGCCCTGATGGTGGTCTCGTACATGCCGATGGAAAGCAGCAGGAACGACCCGGAGACGCCGGGCAGCACCAGGGCACAGATGGCCACGGCCGCGGCCAGCACGATCACGATCGGACCCGGATCGGTGACGTTGGCCGGGGGCACGCCGGTGAGCCCGAACAGCAAGATCGCGGCCATGCCCCCGACCGCGAGATCTCTCCCGCGCCACGCACCGGGCGAGGTGCGGATCACCATATGCGCCGGAACGTACACGCCCGCGAGAACAAGCCCGAAGAACAGCGCGCGCGTCTGAACCGGATACTCCTCGAGCAGGGGCTCGATGAACCGGGCCCCCAGAACGAGCGCAATACCCATGCCCAGCGCCACCGGGACCAGGACTGGCCAGGGCAGACCGCGGAACGTGGCGGCGGCGGCCCGCACGGAGGGTCTCCCCGTACCGAGCCCTACGAGCTGGCGCGCGGCGAGTACGGCATCGGCGATCGCGTTGATCAGCGTCTGGTAGATGCCGACGATCAGTGCGACCGTCCCGCCACTGACACCGGGAATCGCTTCGGCGATACCCATCAGCGCACCGCGGACGACATTCGTGACAGTTGCGATCACGCGATCACGCTAACGGTGCCCGGGAGACCGCGTTGGCGGCCTCCATCAGCATCCAGCCCGACACCTGGACCGAGAGGTCCCGCTCCGGTACCGCCGATTCGGTGACCGCACCGCCCACCCGCTTACCGGCGGTCGCGCCGCGGCCCGGAACCTCCGGGGCCCGGTCCCAGAACGCCCCGAACAACGGCAGCCCATCGACGATCTGCCGGTTGTCCCAGGCCGCGCGGGCGCAGGACAACACAATCCCGCGAGCCACGGCGGCACTGGGGTCACCCGGCAGCGCGTTGGCCGCCAGCGCCAGGTAGCGGGCGGTGATACCGGCGAACAGACCGCCGTCCCCGCCCCCGGCCCCCGCCAGCACCCCGTCAGTGGTCATGTGATCACCGATGGCCGTGACCAGTCGGCGCACCCGGGCGGCATGCCGGTCCTCTCCGGTCCGGACCGCCAACTCGGTCTCCAGCCCGACCACCACACCCTGGCAGTAGGTGTACTGCGCCCGCACCAGGGAGCCGGCTTTGATTCCGTCGAACACCAGGTGGGTGTCCGGGTCGATGAGGGTGGTGTCGACCCAGTCCGCCATCTGCTGGGCGCGGGTCAGGTTTCCATAGCGAGCCAGAAAGATCCCGGCCGGGCCGTTGGCCGGGGCGTTGAAGAAACGGTCCTGTTTGCGCCACGGGATACCGCCGCCCGACTCCGGCATCCAGGCCCCGACGAGTTGGTCCGCCAGCTTCGCGAGCGCGGCCGGCCGGCCGGCCCCGACCAGCCTTCCCGCGCGCTCCAGGGCCAGCGCCAGCCAGGCCATATCGTCGTAGTACCGGTTGGTCCACCTGCCGAGGTTGCGGACGTGCTGACCGCGGATCTGCCGGCGGATCTGTTCGATCCGCCCCGGGCGGGGGTCGCGCACCTGGGCGTCGACGAGAGTGTCCAGCAGATGTGCCTGCCACCAGTAGTGCCAGGTCCCGAAGAGCCGGTCCTTGCGGGTCGACGGCCAGCCGACGACCCCGAGTTGGGTGCCGGGAAGCTGCCACAACCGCCGCAGGTGCCGGGCGCCGATCGCGGCCTCAGCACTGGCCGCCCGATTGCTCCACTGCTGCTCCATGGGTTGTCATCCTGCCCTACCAGGCCTGGGACAGGTCCGCCCATTGCCGGATCCAGCAGTGCATGGCGATACCGGCGGCCGCCCCGGCGTTGATACTGCGGGTGGAGCCGAACTGGGCGATCGAGACCGTCAGATCCGCTCCGGTGCGGGCCGCCTCGGAAATACCCGGGCCCTCCTGGCCGAACAGCAGCAGGCAGTCCCGCGGCAGCGCGGTCTGTTCCAGCCGCACCGCGCCCGGCACATTGTCGACCGCGACCACCCGCAGGCCCGCGGCCCGGGCGAAGACCAGCAGTTCCGCGGTGTCGTCGTGGTGGACCAGTCGCTGGTAGCGGTCGGTCACCATCGCGCCTCGCCGATTCCACCGCCGCCGTCCCACGATATGCACCGTGTGCACGGCGAATGCGTTGGCGGTACGGACCACCGCGCCGATATTGGCGTCGTTGCCGAAGTTCTCGATCGCCACATGTAGCCGGTGCCGGCGGCGGTCGATATCGGTGACGATCGCCTCCCGGCTCCAATACCGGTACTTGTCAACGACATTGCGGGTGTCACCGCGGGCCAAGAGTTCCGGGTCGTACCGCGGGTCCTCAGGCGGCGGCCCCTCCCACGGTCCGACACCGTGGGTGGGACCGGTGGACCATTCGGTCGGACCCGGCTCGTTCATCGCCGGAACAGCTCGACGCGGGCGAATCGGCCGAAGCGCCGGCCCACCACCGCGACCTCCAGATCGGCCCCGTGATCGGCGCTGTGATCGGCGCCGGCCGATTCGGGCGGCTCCGGCCACATCGGTCCGACCGATACCGCGATCCCCTCGGTTACGCCCACCAGCCACGGCCCGGAAGCGGTGTCGAGAGCGGCACCGGCAATCCGGCCGTCCGCGACCACCAGTCCGGCCAGCCGGTCCGCCGCCACCAAGCCATACCCGTCGGCATGCCGCAACAACGACGCACACAGAGAGTCCCGATAGTCACCGAGGATCGCCGCCGTGATGGACTGCCCCCCGGACGTGCGCATCGGGGCAAGCACATCGGGCACCTCGGTGAACATCACCCCGTACGGCGATGCCAGGCACTGCGCCGACCAGCCCCGCAGCTGCTGCCCCACAAAGGGTTCCAGCGGAGCAGCCAGCGGGGATTTCATTGTTGCCCGGAAGCCGGATTCGGCCGCCGGCGGTTCGGGGACCGCGGTGCCGACGGCCAACGCGCAATCTGGTTCGGGGTCGCCCAGATCCTCGGTCATTTCCTCCAGCAGGTCGATCAGCACGGCGTCCGGTTTCGCGGGCTTTTTCACCAGCAGAACCTCGCGATCGGCTGCGGCACAGCCGATTGCGTAGGCCAGGGACCCCGGACCGGGACCGACGCAGATCACATCGACCACCTCGTCCCAGCGCGGGCACGAGTCGGTGCCGTCCGGTTCAGGCATCGGCGAGGCCGAGATCGGCCAGACCGAGGATGCTGCGGTAGGGCACCCCCTCCGCCTCGATCGTCTCGGCGGCACCGGTGGCGCGGTCCACCACGGTTGTGACGCCGACCACCGTCGCACCCGCATCGCGTACCGCGCGCACCGCCGTCAGGGCGGATCCACCCGTCGTGCTGGTGTCCTCCACCACGAGAACCCGCCGGCCGGATATCTCGGCACCCTCGATAAGTCGCTGCAGCCCATGGGTTTTCGTCGCCTTACGCACGACGAACGCATCAATCGGCCGACCCGGAGCGTGCATGATGGCGCACGCGACCGGATCTGCGCCCATGGTCAACCCGCCCGCTGCGCAATAGTCCCAGTCAGCGGTCAACTCGCGCATCAGAGCACCGATCAGCGGGGCGGCTCGGTGGTGCAGCGTCGCCCGGCGGAGATCTACGTAGTAGTCGGCCTGCTTCCCCGAGGACAGCGTGACCCGACCGAACACCACCGCGAGTTCGCGGACCAGACCGGCGAGTTCGGTGCGTGCGGTGGCGTTGAGTTCAGGTGCGTCCACGGCCCCGTCCCATCCTCTTGGTGAACACCCGGACCAGGCTGCGCGGGATCACCCGCCCGGCAGTGGTCAGCACCTTGTACTGCAGGCCCGGAATACTGATGACCTTGCCCTTGGCGATATCGGCCAGGCTTTCGGCGACCACATCGTCAACGGTCAGCCATAACGGGGCGGGTATGGAACTCATCTCGATCCCGGCCCGCTGGTGGAACTCGGTGCGGACAAATCCCGGGCAGACCGCGTGCACGCCCACCCCGGTGCCGCCCAGACCATTGGCCAACCCCTCGGAGAACGAGACCACCCAGGCCTTGGACGCCGAGTAGGTCGAGCCGCGGCCGGACAGCAGACCGGCGACGCTGGCGATGTTGATCACCGATCCGCACCCCGCCTCCAGCATCGGCGGCAGTGCCGCTCGGGTCAGGTGCAGCACCGCGGTGACGTTGACGTCGAGTTGCCGCTGCAGAACCGCGGGATCGGCCGTCCAAAATTCACCGGAAGTGCCGAAACCGGCGTTGTTGACCAGGATCTGAACCCCGGCGGCCAGCCGCTGGACCACCCTGTCGCGGTCCGCCGCACCGGACAGGTCGGCGGGCAGGATTTCGACGTCGACCCCGTTGGCGGCGCGCAGTTCGTCCGCCAAATCCTCGAGTCGGCCGATATCGCGGGCCACCAGCACCAGGTTGTACCCGTCCCGGGCGAAGCGGCGGGCGTAACCGGCTCCCAGACCCGATGTGGGGCCGGTGATCAGGGCGGTCGGACGAGTCACCCGGTCACCCTACCGCCGCTCAGGTCTGAAAGTTCGGCGCCTCCGTGCCGGTACGGGGCTGTTGCGGCCGCAGCAGCGGTGGAGCCTCGCTGCGTCCGGTGGGCAGCGCCTGCGGGCGGCCCGGTTCGGCATTGCGGTGCGGCGACTGGGCGGCGGCGGTCTGGGCGGGGATGGGCGGCAGCACCCGCAACAGGTCGTTGAACTGCCGGACCGCGCGCAGGCCCTCGTCCCACTGAGCGCGGGTCGCCGAGGTCGGCATGGCCACCAGGGTCCAGTTCTGCTCGTTCCACATGATCTCGGCGCAGTCCGGAGCGGTGTGGGCGAAGGTCACCATCCTGCGGTCGCAGGCCCGGCGGGCGGCGTCGAGATTGTTGGAGTAGACCATTCGCGGGCCGATGGCCCCGAGCAGCCACACGTCGTTCTCGCGCGGTTCCTTGACACCTTTGAGACGCAGGTCCATCACGACATTGGTGCCGATCTTGCGGTGCAGGGCGATCACGGTGGCGACATCTTCGAGATCGAAGACATAGACCGCCTCGCCGCGGATCTGGCCGAGTACGACATTGCGGGCATTGACGTCACCGACGGTCGACATCACACCCCGTTTCCAGCGGTCGACGATCTCGCCGGACTGCTGCTCGTAGTCGAAACCATGTGAGCGCGCCCACGACTTGCGACGACGGCCGAGACCGCGACGCCGACCGATGTCGACGTACAGCAGAACAGCCGCGCCGGCGAAGCACAGTGCGGACAGCGTGAACCAGAACGGGACCATCGGACGTAGCCTAACCGTTCCCCGCCGTTTACCGAGATTCCAATCCGGTCACAGCCAGATCAGCGCTCGCGACGCGGGCCGTTTCCCGGCCGAGCAGACACAAACTCGCATCCACGGGCGTGCTTCGGTGCGAGTTTGTGTCTGTTCGCGCATGCTCGGTCCGCGCTCAGCCCAGGACCAGACCGTCCCCGTCGGGCGCGACGTTGACCGGTACGACGTCCCCGTCGTGGATCTCCCCGGCCAGCAGGAGCTTGGCCAGTTGGTCGCCGATGGCCTGCTGGACCAGCCGGCGCAGCGGCCGCGCCCCGTAGACCGGGTCAAACCCGCGTTCGGCCAGCCATTCTTTGGCCGGCAGCGACACCTGCAGTTCCAGCCGCCGCTGGGACAGCCGCTTCTGCAGCTGAGCCAGTTGGATATCGACGATCCGAACCAGTTCCTCGGGGTTGAGCGCATCGAAGATCAGGACATCGTCGAGACGGTTGATGAACTCCGGCTTGAACGCCGCGCGGACGGCCGCCATCACCTGCTCGTGGTCCCCGCCGGACCCCAGGTTGGAGGTCAGGATGAGGATGGTGTTGCGGAAGTCCACCGTGCGGCCCTGGCCGTCGGTGAGCCGGCCCTCGTCGAGCACCTGCAGCAGCACGTCGAAGACGTCCGGGTGGGCCTTCTCGACCTCGTCGAAGAGCACCACGGTGTAGGGCCGCCGGCGCACCGCCTCGGTGAGCTGACCGCCCTGGTCGTAGCCGATGTAGCCGGGAGGGGCACCGACCAGGCGGGCCACCGAGTGCTTTTCGCCGTATTCGCTCATATCGATGCGGACCATCGCCCGTTCGTCATCGAACAGGAAGTCCGCGAGCGCTTTCGCCAACTCGGTCTTACCGACGCCGGTGGGTCCGAGGAACAGGAACGACCCGGTGGGCCGGTTGGGGTCGGCGACGCCGGCCCGGGTGCGGCGCACCGCGTCCGAGACCGCCTGCACGGCCTTCTTCTGACCCACCACGCGCTTGCCGAGTTCGTCCTCCATCCGCAGCAGCTTCGCGGTTTCGCCTTCCAGCAGCCGGCCGGCCGGAATCCCAGTCCACGCCGACACCACATCGGCGATATCGTCGGGACCGACCTCCTCCTTGAGCATGACGCTCTCGCGGGCCTCCGCCTGTGGCAGCGCGGCATCGAGCTTCTTCTCCACCTCGGGGATCCGCCCGTAGCGCAGTTCGGCGGCCTTGGCCAGGTCGCCGTCGCGCTCGGCCCGGTCGGCCTCCCCGCGCAGCACCTCGAGTTCCTCTTTGAAGCCGCGGACGATATCGATGGCGTTCTTCTCGTTCTGCCAGCGGGTGGTCAGCTCGGCCAGTTTCTCGCGCAGATCCGCCAACTCGGCGCGTAGCTTCTCCAGCCGGTCCGCCGAGGCGGCGTCCTGCTCTTTGGCCAGCGCCATCTCCTCGATCTCCAGCCGGCGCACCAGCCGCTCGACCTCGTCGACCTCGACGGGGCGGGAGTCGATCTCCATGCGCAGCCGGGACGCGGACTCGTCGACCAGGTCGATGGCCTTATCCGGCAGGAACCGGCTGGTGATGTAGCGGTCGGACAGGGTGGCCGCCGCCACCAGCGCGGAGTCGGTGATCCGCACGCCGTGGTGCACCTCGTAGCGTTCCTTGAGCCCGCGCAGGATGCCGACGGTGTCCTCCACCGACGGTTCGCCGACGAAGACCTGCTGGAACCGGCGTTCCAGCGCGGCGTCCTTCTCGATGTACTTGCGGTACTCATCCAGCGTGGTCGCCCCGACCAGCCGCAACTCGCCGCGGGCCAGCATCGGCTTGATCATGTTGCCGGCATCCATCGCGCCCTCGCCGGTCGCGCCCGCTCCGACGATCGTGTGCATCTCGTCGATGAAGGTGATGATCTGCCCGGCGGATTCCTTGATCTCGTCGAGCACCGCCTTGAGGCGCTCCTCGAATTCGCCGCGGTACTTCGCCCCGGCGACCATCGACCCGAGGTCCAGGGAGATGACGGTCTTATCGCGCAGGCTCTCCGGGACGTCGCCGTCGATGATGCGCTGGGCCAGACCCTCCACGATGGCGGTCTTGCCGACCCCGGGCTCGCCGATCAGGACCGGATTGTTCTTGGTGCGCCGGCTCAGCACCTGGATGACGCGGCGGATCTCATTGTCGCGGCCGATGACCGGGTCGAGCTTGCCCTCCCGTGCCCGGGCGGTGAGGTCGGTGGAGTACTTCTCCAGCGCCTGGTAGCTGGCTTCCGGATCCGCGCTGGTGACCCGGGCGCTGCCGCGGACCTTGGCGAACGCCTCGCGTAACGCCGCCGGGGAAGCGCCGGCACCGGACAGCAGCTTGGCGGTGTCACTGTCGCCGGTGGCCAGACCGACCATCAGATGCTCGGTGGAGACGTATTCGTCGTCCATTTCGGTGGCCAGCTGCTGGGCGGTGTTGATCGCCGCCAGGGACTCGCGCGACAGCTGCGGCTGCGAGGTGGCCCCGCTGCTGGTGGGCAGCCGGTCGAGCAGGGCCTGGTCCTGGCTGCGGACGGTCGTCGGATCGACCCCGACGGCCTCCAGCAGCGGACCGGCGATCCCGTCGGTCTGGGTGAGCAACGCCATCAGCAGATGGGCCGGCCGGATCTCCGGGTTGCCGGCCGCGCTGGCGGCCTGTAATGCGGCGGTCAGCGCCGCCTGGGTCTTGGTGGTCGGGTTGAACGAGTCCACTGGAGACGTCCTCCGTTTCTCCTCAGTACCAGCCTGTCGGTACAAGTCGCTACACGCTTGTCGAGATATACAACACCGCCCACCTTGAGTCTGTTCCACTCAGGTCTAGCGCATCCGCGTCTCGGCCCGGCGGGGCCCTACGGCATCGGATCCGCCACGGCGAGCCGGGCCATCCGAACCGGAGCGCCCGGGCCACAAAGATTCACCGGATGATCCTTCGCCACCACCTCTACCACCGGCATGGTGGCAAACACTGGAGGAACACTTATCCGAGTTCAGTTTGATTTTCATAGTTCTTCATTGAATTCCCCTCAGCCTGCTCCTAACTTTGCTAATTTCGGGACTCATCGACATATTTTTCAACGGAGGGGCAGATGAACATCACAAGATCCATTCCCGTAACAGCACGCTCATACCTCACCGCGGGTATCGCCGCAGTCGGTGTGGGGGCCATCGCCCTGGCGCCGGTCCAGGCCATTCCCGATCAGGCCGTCCTCGTTCCGCCCCGGGTCGTCAGCGATGTCGGCGCCGTGCTGGCCTCCTCGTTCGACCCGATCACCCCGTGGGTCGACACCATCACCACGTCGCTGGACAACGTCGCCGCGCTCATCGGGTTCGCGTTCGAGAAGCCGTTCCCGATCCTGTCGACCGTCATCGGCAACCTGGGCACCTACCTCGGCGAGATCAGTTCGGGCAACTTCGGCCTGATCCTCGAACAGGTCGCCGACAACATCGGAAAGCTCATCACCTCGCCGTTCAACTCGGGGCAGGTAACCGACTTCCCCATCGGGCCGGAAGGCTCGGGTGACACGGCCCCGATACCCGCCGGTACCTACCTCTCGGAAACCTCACCGGTGGAGGGAAATTCGCCCGACCTGTTCAAAGACGCCCTGAATCAAGAGATGGTGCCCGCACTCTTCGAAGACCCCTGCCAGATCGACGGTGAGTGCGGCATCTGGCCGACCGTTGCGTCGGTTTCAACATTCCTCAACTCCTACGGCAGTGGCGTGCTGCTGGGCTTGCTCGGGCCGGTGCTGTCACCGGTGGCCGCCTTGATCAACAGTGTCACCGCGATCGTCGACGCCATCGGGACCAGCGATTTCCTCGGCGCACTCAACGAGCTCATCAACATCCCGGCCAATCTGGTCAACGGTTTCCTCAACGGAGCGCTTCTTGACCTGACGCCGATCCTCGGTGCCCTAGGACCGGATGCGCCTCTCGACGGGGTCGGCCTCCGGTTGGGCGGCCTGATTTCCGGACCGACGCCACTCAACGGATCGTTGAGAGATCCAGAGAATCCGCCCACCGAGTTCTCCGGCGGGACAGGGTTTGACAGCGTTTATGCCGTCAAGGACACCGGTCTCGGGCCTATCATCTTCGGCGGCCTGCCCGTTGGACCGATCGGCTCGCTGATCGGCATGGGGCAGTACCTCGGTGAACAGCTGGTGGTAACCCGGCCGGAGGCGACCGCGGCCCAATCCGCTGCGGCGGTCGAGGCGGCACCGGTCGAGGTGTCCGCCCCGAGCGAGGTCGCCGTCGTCGACGCTCCGGCCGCGGTGACGGAGTCGGCTCCCGCCCCCGTCGCCGTCGCCGAGGTGGCCGATGCCGTTCCGGCCGAGCCCGCCGTGGCCGAGGTCACCCCAGTATCGGTTCCGGCGGCCGGCGTCGATCCTGCCCCGCAGGTCCAGGCCAACGCTGACGTAACCGACGCGCCCACCCGGGCCGGTGCCCGCGCATCCCGGAACGCATCTGCGGACACCGGCGCAGGCACCCCGAAGAGATCCAGCCGCCGGTAACCCGGCCGTCGCATACTGACACCGACAACCACCCCGCGAGCAGACACGAACTCGCACGCGCAGCGCCGCTTTTGTGCGATTTTGCGTCTGCTCGCGGGGTCTGGCAACGACCGGAGACCCGTGACGCACCGGGTGCCCGCCTGGACGATGCACCACCCACCGGACTAGGTTTGCGGCGGTGAGCAGCGTCGACTTCAGCTTGACCGAACTGATTCCGCTGGCGCTGATCATCGCGCTCTCACCGCTGTCGATCATCCCCGGCATCCTGATGCTGCACACTCCTCGACCGCGGCCCACCAGCATCGCGTTCCTCACCGGTTGGACACTGGGGATCCTCGCCGTCACCGCTGCGTTCCTCCGCGGGTCGGAGCTGGCCGGAAGCCTCAGCAATTCACCCGGCTGGGCACCGTATGTGCGGATCGTCCTCGGCTCCGCGCTGATCGCCTTCGGCATCTACCGGTGGCTGAGCCGTCACCGTTCGACACACAACCCCAAATGGCTGACCTCGATGACCGGTATCGGCCCGGGCCGGGCCTTCGCCACCGGGATGGTGCTGACCCTGGCCAATGTAAAGGTCTTCCTGATGTGCGCGGCGGCCGGTTTGGCCATCGGCACCGCGGCCCTCGGGCGCACCCAGGCCTGGACCTCGGTCATCCTGTTCACCGCCGTCTCCGCATCCTCGGTGGCACTGCCGGTGCTGGCCTACCTGGCAGCCGGCAACCGCCTCGACAAGCCACTGGACAAGCTCAAACACTGGATGGAGGAGAACCACGCCGCCCTGGTGGGTGTCATCCTGGTCGCCATCGGCGCCATGGTGCTCTACAAGGGGATTCACGCGCTGTAACCCAGCCGGTGACTTTTTCCCCTTCCGCGCCGACCGCGGTGTCGGCGAGGATCGCAGACAGTGGGTAACCGGGGCGGGAATGTGAGTAGCGGGGTGAGGGGGCTTTGATGGCCATGGCCGAAACGGCTGAGGAGATCGACGGGATCGCGTGGCAGTTCCTCTGCTCACCGTTCACCGGTCGCGAGTACTGGGACTGGCCGCTGGAGCGCCGTATCGATGCCTTCCTGCGGCAGCGGGAACGGTTCGACATCATCAACGACGGCAGTGCCCACCGCGCTCTGACCGAACGTGTGATGGCCAACCTCGCCCGTGCCCGCCGCGACGGTGTGCTCGACCAATCGCATGGATAGCGGGGCGACCGTGGACGACAAGCCCAATGACGCGGTTATCCACAAGGGACCCGCGGACCTGAAAGTTGCGCCCAACTTCGACGATTACGACGCGACCCGAGCCACGTTCACCTGGTCGCAGATTCCGGATCTGTGCGCCGGAATGGAAGCCGGCGGCTGCAATATCGGCTACGCCGCGGTCGACCGGCACGCAGCGGGGCCGGAGGCGGCCAAGACTGCGCTGCGGTTCATCGCCGCGGCCCCCGGTGCAGACGATCTCGCGGCCCGCGATGTCAGCTATGCCGAGCTGGGCCGGCTGACCCGACGGTTCACCAACGTGCTGCGAGGACTGGGAATCGGCAAGGGCGACAAGGTTTTCGTCATCATGGGCCGGGTTCCGGAGCTCTACGTCAGCATGCTCGGGGCACTGCGTAATGGCAGCGTGGTCTCGCCGCTGTTCTCCGCGTTCGGACCCGAGCCCATCGCCACCCGGGTCAACATCGGGGCGGCCGATGTGCTGGTGACCACCGCGGCGATCTACAAACGCAAGATCGCCAAGATCCGGGATCAGCTTCCGTCGGTCAAACACGTGCTGATCGTCGGCGACCAGGACATCCCGGGCACCCACAACTTCCATGCCCTGATGGATCGGGCTTCCGAGGACGCGCCCATCGAGCAGACGACCGCCGACGATCCGTCGCTGTTGCACTTCACCAGCGGCACCACCGGAACCCCGAAGGGCGCGCAGCACGTACACGGCGCAGTAGCGATGCATTACATCACCGGCCTGTTCGCGCTGGATCTGCACCCCGACGACATCTACTGGTGCACAGCCGATCCCGGCTGGGTCACCGGTACCGCGTACGGCATCATCGCGCCGCTTCTGCACGGGGTCACCTCGATTATCGACGAGGCCGAGTTCGACGCCGAACATTGGTACCGGATCCTGCAGGATGAGGCCGTCACCGTCTGGTACACCGCACCGACCGCGGTCCGGATGCTGATCAAAGCCGGCCCGGAACTGGCCGCCAGATACCGATTCCCCCATCTGCGGTTCGTCGCCAGCGTCGGCGAACCGCTCAACGCCGAAGCTGTGTGGTGGGGCAAACGGGTGCTGGGCCTGCCGATTCACGACAACTGGTGGCAGACCGAGACCGGCGGGATCATGGTGGCCAACACCCCGGCCTTCGACATCAAACCCGGATCCATGGGCCGGCCACTGCCCGGTGTCGACGTCGTCATCGTCGAACACGACGACACCGAAGGGGCCACCGGCGCGGTCACGATCATCACCGAGCCCGATGTCGAGGGCGAACTGGCCCTGCGCATCGGCTGGCCGTCGATGTTCCGCGGATACCTGAACCAGGACGAGCGCTACCGCAGATGCTTTCACGCCGATCCTGGAGGCGACCTGTACCTGTCCGGGGACCTGGTCAAGCGGGACGCCGACGGCTATCTGTGGTTCGTGGGCCGCGCCGACGACGTCATCAAGGCATCCGGCCACCTGATCGGGCCCTTCGAGGTGGAGAACGTACTCACCGACCACCCCGCCGTGGCCGAGGCCGCGGTGATCGGCAAGCCCGACCCCACCTACGGTGCACTCGTCAAGGCGTTCGTCACCCTGAAGACCGGCTATACCCCGGACGACGACTTGCGCCGGAGTCTGATGGGTCAGGCCCGCAAGCGACTGGGAGCAGCCGTCGCGCCCAAGGAAATCGACTTCGTCGACAACCTGCCGCACACCCGCAGCGGCAAGATCATGCGGCGCCTGCTCAAGGCCCGCGAGCTCGGACTCCCCGAGGGTGACACCTCCACCGTGGAGACAGGCACCGTGGAGACGGGCGCGAAGTGATGACCGAGCAGGCCCTGGCACGCGAATTGCTGACCGACATGATCCGGGTTCGCCGCATGGAGGAGAAATGCGCCGAACTGTACAGCGCCGGCAAGATCCGCGGATTCCTGCACCTCTATGTGGGCGAGGAGGCAGTGGCCGCGGGCTCACTGCGGGTGCTCGACGACGACGATGCGGTGGTGGCGACGTATCGCGAGCACGCACATGCCCTGCTGCGCCGGATTCCGATGACGAAGATCATGGCGGAGATGTTCGGCAAGGAGCAAGGCTGCTCGGGCGGGCGCGGCGGGTCGATGCACCTGTTCGACGCGAGCCGGCGGTTCTACGGCGGCAACGCGATCGTCGCCGGCGGGCTGCCGCTGGCCACCGGGCTGGCCTTCGCCGACGCCCAACTGAAGCGCAACCGGGTCAGCGCCTGCTACTTCGGCGAGGGCGCGATCGCCGAGGGCGCCTTCCACGAGTCGATGAACATGGCCGAGCTGTGGCAGTTGCCGGTGCTGTTCTGCTGCGAGAACAACCGCTACGCCATGGGGACCGCCATCGACCGGGAACTGTCCCAGGTCGACCTGGTCGCCAAGGCGGAGTCCTACCGGGTGCCGGCGGCCAGTGCCGACGGGATGGACGTACTCGACTGCCACCGCGTCATGCAACAGGCCGTCGCGCACATCCGCACCGAGGGCGGCCCCTACTTCATCGAGTTCCGCACCTACCGCTTCCGGCCGCACTCGATGTTCGACCCGGAGTTGTACCGGGACAGGGCCGAGGTGCAGACCTGGCGGCAACGCGACCCCATCACACTGTTCACCGAGAAGTGCACCGCCGAGGGTCTGGTGAACGACGACGACATCGCCGCGATGGAGCGGGCCGCCGCGGCCGAGATCGCCGAGGCCGTCGACTACGCCGAAGCCGGCACCTGGGAGGACCTCGAAACCCTGGGCCGGCATGTGAGCACTCCCCTGGCCCCGGAGGGTGCGGCGTGAAGACCACCTACCGCAGCGCGGTCCACGACGCGATCGCCGATGCCATGCGGGCCGACGAGACCGTGGTGCTGCTCGGTGAGGACGTCGGCCGCTACGGCGGGACGTATGCCGCCTCCAAGGGACTGCTCGAAGAGTTCGGGCCCGAGCGCATCCGCGACACCCCGCTGTCCGAACTGGGATTCGTCGGGATCGGGATCGGGGCAGCGCTGAACGGTCTGCGGCCCATCGTCGAGGTCATGACGGTGAACTTCAGCATGCTGGCGCTGGACCAGATCGTCAACACCGCCGCCGCGCTGCGGCACATGTCCGGCGGGCAGTTCTCGGTGCCGGTCGTGGTGCGGATGGCCACCGGAGCGGGACGTCAACTGGCAGCACAACATTCGCACAGCCTGGAGAACTGGTACGCCCATATCCCGGGGATCACCGTGCTCGCGCCGGCCACAGTCGCCGACGCCTACGGCATGCTGCGCACCGCGCTGACCCATCCCGACCCGGTGGTGATCTTCGAGCACGTCGCCCTCTACAACCTCAGCGACGACATCGAATCCCTGGAACCGACCGACATCCGCACGGCGGCGGTGCGCCGCTCCGGCGGCGACGTCAGCGTCATCACCTACGGGGGCTGCCTGCCCAAGGCACTGGAGGCCGCCGGGGAGCTGGCCCGCGACGGAATCGACTGCGAGGTCATCGACCTTCGCGTGCTGCGGCCCTTGGACGACGCCACCATGCTGGAGTCAGTGCGCAAGACCCACCGCGTGGTGGTGGTCGACGAGGGCTGGCGCACCGGCAGCCTGGCCGCGGAGATCAGCGCCCGGATCGTCGAGCAGGGCTTCTACGAACTCGACGCGCCGATCGCCCGGGTGTGCACGGCCGAGGTGCCGATCCCCTACGCCAAACACCTCGAGCAGGCCGCCCTGCCCCAGGTGGACGGGATCGTCGCCGCGGTGCGCAGTCTGTTCGGCGAGAGCCCGCGATGATCGACTTCGTGATGCCCACCCTGGGCGCGGACATGGACGAGGGCACCCTCGACGAGTGGCGGGTCACACCCGGCGACACCGTCACCCGCGGCCAGATCGTCGCCGTGGTCGAAACCACCAAGGCCGCAGTGGAAATCGAGTGCTGGCACGACGGGGTCGTGCAGGAGTTGCTGGTGCCGGTCGGGCAGACCGTCGCCGTCGGCACCCCGCTGGCCACGCTGCTGGAACCCGGGGAGGCACCGGGCGGGCCGAGCGCGCGCCCCGAGCCGGGCGCCGGAGACACCACCGAGCCCGTCGAAACGTCCCCGGCGCCCACACGGCCCGCACCGGCCGCGCCGGTCGGCCACCGGCTGTGGGTGTCGCCGGTCGCCCGCCGGACCGCGGCCGCCCTGGGCGTGGACCTGAAGGGGCTGACCGGGACCGGCCCGCAGGGCGCGATCACCCTGCACGACGTCGAGCACGCCGCGGCCACCGCCCACCACGAGACGCCGAAACCGCCTCCGCCACCACAGCAGCCGGTGTCCGCGGAGCCCAAGTCCGCCGCCCAGAAGGCCCGCGAGCGCGGCGCGGCCATGCGGGCCTCGATCGCCGCGGCGATGAGCCGGTCCAAGCGCGAGATCCCGCACTACTACCTGGCCGACGAGATCATTCTGGACACCGCGCTGGACTGGCTGACCGACCAGAACGCCGGCCGGCCGATCACCGAGCGGGTACTGCCTGCCGTCCTGCAACTCAAGGCGGTCGGGCTGGCCGCGCGAAAGTTCACCGAGTTCAACGGTTTCTGGCACGACGAAGGTTTCGTACCGGCCTCCGGACAACATGTGGGAGTGGCAATTTCGCTGCGTGGCGGCGGATTGGTGGCCCCGGCCATCCACGATGTCTCGGAGAAGACGCTCTCCGAGCTGATGTCTGATCTGACCGATCTGGTCGCCCGTGCCCGGGCCGGATCGCTGCGCAGTTCGGAGATGTCCGATCCGACCATCACCGTCACCAACTTGGGCGAGCAGGGCGTCGACTCGGTGTTCGGGGTGATTTACCCGGAGCAGGTCGCCATCGTCGGGTTCGGCAGACCGGCCCAGCGAGTCGTCGCGGTGGACGGCGGCATCCGGGTGGCCACCACAACGTACGCCAGCCTGGCCGCTGACCACCGGGCCAGTGACGGCGCCCGGGGCGCGCTGTTCCTGGCCGAGATCAACCGGCTGCTCCAGCAGCCCGGCGAATTGTAGGGAGATACCGATGAGCAGAGCTGACATCCGGAACGGCGTGGTCTCCGAGCTGATCGCGATTGCGCCCGAGATCGAGGAAGACGATCTGTCCGATACCGACTCGCTCCGCGATCAGGTCGACCTCGATTCGATGGACTGGCTCAATTTCCTGGTCCGGCTGCACAAGCGCTTCGAGGTCGATATCCCGGAATCGGAGTATGCGTCGCTGCGCACCATCGACGACCTGACCGGCTATATCGACCAGCACCGCTGAGATCCGGCAGCTTGGTCAACGATGGACGATTCGTGGCACAATCCGACGATGGCCCAGCTGCCCTCCATCACCCTGAAGGACCCGTCCTCGGCGCTGTCCGCGACCTTCGTTCCATCAGCGGGAATGGTGTGCACATCGCTATCTGACGGCGGCGTTGAACTGCTCGGGCAACGGCGGGGTCTCAACGCCTACCTGACCACCGGGAAGACCATGGGCATCCCGATCCTGTACCCGTGGGCCAACCGGCTGAGCGCCAACGGGTACGGGGTCGACGGGGGCGCGGTGACGCTGACCCCGGGCGTCGGCGGCGTCCGGTCCGATGAGCACGGCTTGGTGATCCACGGTGTGCTGGCGGCCTACCCCGGCTGGCTGGTCAAACAACTCGCCGACAACCGGCTGACCGCCGACCTGGACTACGGGGGGCAGCCCCGGCTGCTGACCAGCTTCCCGTTTCCTCATGTGGTGACCCTCGACATCTCGGTGGCCAACCGCGCGCTGGCCATCGAGACGACGGTCACGCCCACGACCTCGGCCTCGGTGCCGCTGTGCTTCGGTTTCCATCCCTATCTCACGATCCCGGATGTCCCCCGCGCGGAGTGGCTGCTGGAAACGCCGCCGCTGCGGCACCTGCCGGTGGACAACTGGGGAATCCCGACCGGGGCCACCGAGGAGCGGCCCGCCCAATCAGAGCAACTGGGCGACCGGATTCTCGACGACGGGTTCGACGAGGTTCCGCAGGGCGGAAAGTTCACCCTCTCCGGTGGGGACCGCCGCATTGAGGTGGTCTTCGACCGGGGCTTCCCGGCGGTGCAGATTTTCGCTCCCAAGAACGACGATGTGGTGGGCATCGAGCCGATGGCCGCACCGACCAACGCGCTACGCAAAGGCGGCTACAGCGTCGCGGTACCGGGTCGACCGGCGAGTGCGAGATTCACCATCCGGCTCACCTAACCCGATCAGCCCCCGGTCCCCGATCAGCCCCCGGCCCCCGATCAGCCCCCGGCGGACCAGATCAGCCCGACCGGCGGGGTTTCCAGACCACAACAGCGGTGTTCTTGGGAACCACGGCGAGGTCCCGGCGCGGTTTGGAGCGGGCCAGTTCCGCTGCCAGTTCAGTGAGCCGGGCCTGCAAAGCCTCCACCTGATTGGTCAACTCGATGATCCGCTTGATCCCGGCGAGGTTCACCCCCTCCTCCTGGGACAGCCGCTGTATTTCGCGCAGCAGGTCCACGTCGCGCTCCGAGTAGCGCCGACCGCCGCCGGCACTGCGCTCGGGGCTGACCAGACCCAGACGGTCATAGGTGCGCAACGTCTGCGCGTGCATACCGGCCAGCTCGGCGGCCACGGAGATCAGGAAGGTCCGATCGTCCCGAGGCTCGCCGGCGGCGGTCACGGCCGGTTACCCGCCCAGCCCGCACGCGGGTCGAAGCCGCTGGCCTTCTCCGCTGCCGCATAGGCCTGCAGCGCCTCCAGTGCCTGGCCCTCCAATTCCGGCGGTACCGCCACCTTCACGGTGACGAGCAGATCGCCGGCGCCGCCGCTGCGCTTGGGCACACCGCGTCCGCGGACCCGCAGGATGCGGCCGTCGGAGGTGCCTTTCGGGACTTTGACACCAACTTTGCCATCGAGTGTGGGTACCGAAAGCGTTGTTCCCAAAGCTAATTCGGTGAAGCTGACCGGAGCGGTGACGGTCAGGTCATCTCCGTCTCGGCCGAAGACTTTATCCGGGCGCACATGCACGGTGACATAAAGGTCACCCGATGGCGCACCCCGTAAACCGGCCTCGCCCTGGCCGGCCAGCCGGATCCGCTGGCCGTCCTCCACCCCCGGAGGAATCCGCACGTTGATGGTTCGGGTGCGGGTTGTCACACCCGAGCCCTGGCACTCCTCGCACGGATGCTCGATGATGGATCCGCTCCCGCGGCACTCGGTGCACGGTTCGGAGAACCCGAAGGCGCCCTGATTGCGGTTGATCATTCCGGAGCCGTTACATCCCGGGCACACCTTGGGACTGGTACCCGGACGGGCGCCGCTGCCGTGGCAGTTGGTGCACGGCGCCGGGCTGGTCAGCCGAAGGGGCATGGCGACACCCTTGGTGGCCTCGAGGAAGTCCAGTTGGGTCTCGGTCTCGAGGTCCTTACCCCGGCGCGGACGGCTGGTCCGCGGCGGCGCCCCCCGACCGAAAAGCCCCCCAAACAGGTCGCCGATATTCGCCCCACCATCCTGGCCCGCCTGGCCGAACAGATCGTTGAGGTTGAATCCGCCGGTACCGTCCTCGTAGCCGCTGAAACCGCCACCGGAATCACCACCGCCACCGAACCGCCGGCCGAAACCACCGGAGGCGAACATCCGGCGCGTCTCGTCGTATTCCTTACGCTTGGCCGAATCGGTCAGCACATCCCTGGCCTCGCCGACCTCCTTGTACCGTTCCTCGGCCGTCGGGTTGTTCGGATTACGGTCGGGATGATTCTCGGCGAGCAGTTTCTTTGCCACCCGCTTGATCTCGGCATCGTCGGCATCAGAGGAGACGCCGAGCACCTTGTAGAAGTCCTTCTCAACCCATTCGCGTTGAACCATGCCGCGTCACCTCCTCTCCATCATCGCTGTGACGGATCACTGATCTGATTCTGCGCTGTCCGGGCCGGACTGCCCCTCTTGCGGAGGCGTGTCCGATCCGGGGACCGCGTCGACCACCCCGACCAGAGCGTGCCGCAACACCTGCTCGGCGAGCCGGTAGCCCTGGCGCATCACATGTCCGATTACCGGCTTGGAGCCGTCGCCCTCATGCTGCACAGCCTCGTGTAGCGACGGATCGAACTCCTCGCCCGCGACACCGAAGGCGGCAACCCCGAGGCCGGTCAGCGCGGCGACCAGTTTGTCGGCCACCGACTTGAGCGGACCGGATTCCAGGTCACCGTGGCTGCGGGCGCGGTCGAGATCGTCGAGCACCGGAAGGAGCTGACTGACCACCGCCGCCTTCGCCCGTTCACCGGCCACCTCCTGATCACGCAGGGCGCGCTTCCGGTAGTTGGCGAAGTCGGCCTGAACGCGTTGCAGGTCCGCGGTGAGTTCGGCGACCTTGTCGGCATCGGCTGTGCGGGGGATATCCCCCGGCCCGGGCCCACCGGGGACCGGGCCGGGGGAACCCTCGCGCACCTCACCGGTCTGCGGGTCGATACGACGTTTGTCGGTGAAGGTCACCGGCTCTTCGCCTTCGCCCCGAGAATTGTCCGGATAGGTCACTTGGTCTCCTGATCATCCTCGACGACCTCGGCGTCGACGACATCGTCATCCGATGACCCACCGCCGGGCGCGCCGCCGGCGGCCTGCTCGGACTGGGTCGCCTCGTAGATGGCCTGGCCCAGCGCCTGCGATTCGACGCCGAGCTTCTCCATCGCCGACTTGATCGCGGAGATATCGGAGCCGTTCAGCGCCGTCTTCGCCTCGGAGATCGCGGAATCCACCTTGCCCAGGGTGTCCTCGGGAACCTTGGAACCACCCTCGGCGGCCCGCTGCTCGGCGACGAACTTCTCGGTCTGGTAGACCAGCGATTCGGCCTGATTGCGGACATCGGCTTCCTCGCGACGCGTCCGGTCCTCGTCGGCGTGCGCTTCGGCGTCCTTGATCATCCGGTCGATCTCCTCCTTGGACAGCCCGGAGCCCTCCTGGATTTTGATCGTGTTCTCCTTGCCGGTGCCCTTGTCCTTGGCCGTCACGTGCACGATGCCGTTAGCGTCGATATCGAAGATGACCTCAATCTGGGGCACTCCGCGCGGGGCCGGCGGAATACCGGTCAGCTCGAAACTGCCGAGCAGCTTGTTGTGTGCGGCGATCTCGCGCTCACCCTGGAAGACCTGAATCTGCACCGACGGCTGGTTGTCATCGGCGGTGGTGAAGGTCTCCGACCGTTTGGTCGGGATGGTGGTGTTGCGCTCGATCAGCTTGGTCATCACCCCGCCCTTGGTCTCGATACCGAGACTCAACGGTGTGACATCAAGCAGCAGAACGTCTTTGACCTCGCCCTTGAGGACGCCGGCCTGCAGTGCCGCGCCGACAGCGACCACCTCGTCGGGGTTGACACCCTTGTTGGGTTCCTTACCGCCGGTCATCTCCTTGACCAGTTCCGAGACCGCCGGCATCCGGGTCGAACCGCCCACCAGCACCACATGGTCGATATCGGCCACCGGAATCCCGGCGTCCTTGATGACCTGCTGGAACGGCGCCCGGGTACGGTCCAGCAGATCCTGGGTGATCTTCTGGAACTCCGAACGGGTCAGCTGCTCGTCGAGGAACAGCGGGTTCTTATCGGCGTCGACGGTGATGTAGGGCAGGTTGATCGAGGTGGACTGACTCGAGCTCAGCTCGATCTTGGCCTTCTCGGCGGCCTCGCGCAGCCGCTGCATCGCCATCTTGTCCTTGGTCAGATCGATACCGGCCGATGCCTTGAACTTGTCGACCAACCACTCGACGATCCGGTCGTCCCAGTCGTCGCCACCGAGGTGGTTGTCACCGGAGGTGGCCCGGACCTCAACGACCCCGTCGCCGATTTCCAGCAGCGAGACGTCAAAGGTGCCACCCCCGAGGTCGAAGACCAGGATGGTCTGTTCTTTACTGCCCTTGTCCAGGCCATAAGCCAGCGCCGCGGCGGTGGGCTCGTTGACGATCCGCAGAACGTTGAGTCCGGCGATCTGACCGGCCTCCTTGGTGGCCTGGCGCTGGGCGTCGTTGAAGTACGCGGGCACGGTGATCACCGCATCGGTGATGTCCTCGCCCAGATAGCTCTCCGCGTCACGTTTGAGCTTCTGCAGCACCCGGGCGCTGATCTCCTGAGCGGTGTAGTTCTTGCCGTCGATATCGACGGCCCAGTCGGTGCCCATATGACGCTTGACCGACCGGATGGTGCGGTCGACGTTGGTGACCGCCTGGTTCTTGGCGGGCTGGCCGACCAGCACTTCGCCGTTGCGCGCAAAGGCGACCACCGAGGGTGTCGTGCGGGAGCCTTCGGAGTTGGCGACGACGACAGGATCGCCACCTTCGAGAACCGCGACGACGGAGTTGGTGGTCCCGAGGTCGATACCGACCGCACGAGCCATAGTGAATTCCTCCTGATAGAGATGTCTTAAGTTGGTTGGACACCATGTGGTCTGAGCCGACCGCACTCAAGCTTGCGGGAGCCAGCGTCTGCTGTCAACCAACAGTTGAGCGGGTACGACTCAAGTTGTCCTTCTCCACAACCGTCCCGGTGCGGATTTTGTTCCCGGGCCGAGATACCGCGGACCGCCCCCGCCCGGCTGGCAACGTTGCCCCCACCCCGGTACTCGGGTTGACTGGTCCCATGATCACCCAACTCGACACAAGCTCCGGTTCGGTCATCGGTTACCGGTTCTCCGGTGCTATCAGCAAGGACGACTACTCGGTGCTGGTCCCCGAGATGGAGAAACTGGTCGCCGAACACGGCGATGTCCAGATCCTCTGCGATCTCAGCGAGTTCACCTCCGAGAAACCGAGTGCCTGGCTGGACGACCTGCACTTCGGCAAAGAGTTCCACACCAACATCTCGAAGATGGCGATCGTGGGACCGCACCACTGGCAGAAGTGGATCGCCAAGGCTGCCGCGCCGCTCTACGCCCGGGAAGTCCGCTACTTTCCCGAGCCCGATGCGGCCTGGGAGTGGTTGCGCTCTGACTGACCGCGACTGACCGCGCTCGCCAGGTGCTCTCGGGTCAGTGTCCGGGCATCCCCCGCCAAGCATCGAGCCCGACGAAGATACCGGCACCGGCCAACAGCAGCGCGGTGATCCACCGGCCGTGTGTCTGCATGATGCGCTCATATCCCTCTTTGATGCGGACGGTGGAGCCCGGTTTGACCAGTTCGATGACCGCCGGCACCAGCGCGGGCAGCACCGCGATCACCGCGAACACCACGATGCCGACGGTCCGCAGCGGCCGCGGTTCAATCTGCACGATCTGATGACCGGCGGCGATCGCGATCGGGAACACCTTCGGATGCAACCCGCAGATGGCGAAACCGGCCAGGCCGGCTCGGGTCACCCGGCGCGAGACCGGCAGATCGGCGTCGGGATCGAATTGGCGCATCACCGTCGGGAAACGCTCGGTCAGCGCGGTGCGGAGGCGACCGGGCTCGCGCTCTTCGGACACGTCGGCGATCGGCGTATGCCGCATCGCGTTCACGGCCCGGTAGCAACCGATGGTCAGCAGCGCCGCGGCGATACAGACACGGACGACGAAACCCGGCCACCCGTGGTGCGCCGATTCGGTACCGCCGGCATCGGTGATATGCGCTATCCACAGGCCGATCCCGGTGGCGAACCCGATGCCGAGGACGGCGCCGACGGCAAAGGTCATGGCCGTCAGCCGGGGCACCTTCCGGTCGCCGGCGATGATCAGGCCCAACACCAGCGTCTCGGGACTCATGAAGATGGCGAGCGCCAGTGAGGCGACGACGGCCAGATGGGAACTCATCCCGGGTCACCTTAGTGTTCCCCGGCGCGCTGCGGGTGGCGCCGGGCCCGCGCTTCGCTAGGTTACTCACCAACTCGCAGACTGGGAGGCCGCAGTGAACACCAACCCGGTGATGACCGCGTCGGCGGCGCTGGCCGTCCTCGCACTGATCCTGACCGGGTGCTCACAGCAGACCGCTCCGGTCGGACCGACTGCCGCGCCCATCACCAAGATGGACGACTCGCCGGCCCCGCCCACGGCCCCGGCCGGTGCCCAACCCCGATTGGCCGCCACCCCCACCCAGATCGGCGAGGACCTGGTTGCCGACGAGTTGGCGCTGCGGGATCCGGCGACGCCGGAACCGGCCATGGTGGCCGCCGCGCGCCGCCAGCAGGCCGCCTACCGGGCCATCGGCCGCAACCCCGGCTGGGATGAGGTCATCCGCCCGCTGATACCGGCGAACCTGATCGAGACCTATGACCGCAACGTCGATGCCCGTCGGCAATTGACCGCGATGGCACCGGTGCGTGACACCCTGCCCGCGTGGCGCATCATCCCGCCGGCCCCGGCCGAGGAACTCCTGGGCTACTACCGGGAGGCCGAGGCGGCGACCGGCGTCGGCTGGAACTATCTGGCGGCGATCAACCTGATCGAGACCCGGTTCGGCAGTATCGCCGGGGTCAGCACGGCCGGTGCCCAGGGCCCGATGCAGTTCATGCCGCAAACCTGGGCGGCCTACGGCCGGGGCGATGTGAATTCCCCCCGGGACGCCATCATGTCAGCCGGTAACTACCTCGCCGCCAGTGGTTTCGCCGGGAACCGCGACCGTGCGATCTATGCCTACAACCACGCCAATCAGTATGTCCGGGCGGTCAACGACTACGCGGCCATCCTGGCCGCCGATCCGGGCGCGTTCGCCGGTTACTACCGCTGGGAGGTGTACTACTACACCACCGCCGGTGACGTGCTACTGCCCATCGGTTACGCAGAGACACAGCGCATTCCGGTCGAGGAGTACCTGGCCGCCCACCCTCAGTAGACCGCCGGGACCGGCACCGGCGGCGGTGCCGGGCTCAGCCCAGCCCGCCGCCGACGGCCAGACCCAGCAGGTAGGTGATCGCAGCGGCACCGTAACCGATCGACAACTGGCGCAACGCCCGCCGCAGCGGCGGAGCACCGGACAGCAATCCGACGACCACGCCGGTGGCCAGCAGCGCGACGCCGACCAGTGCGGCCGCTGTCACGACGGCGGTGGTACCGGTGAGGCCGAACAGAAAGGGCAGCACCGGGATCGCGGCTCCGGTCGCGAAGAACAGAAAGCTCGACACCGCTGCACCGAGACCGGTACCGATGGCCTCGTGCCCCTCGGCGCCGGTTCGCACTGATTCCCCGCCCCCTGAGGTGGCGTCCCGGAGCACCTCGTCGGCGTGCAATCTGGCTTCCTCGGAGCTCAACCCGCGCGCCCGGTAGACCAGTTCCAGCTCGTTGGCATTCACATCGAGTTGGGTGAGCGCCGAGCCGACGTGGGGACTCGGCGCGGAAGCCTGTAACAACTCACGCTGCGAACTGACCGAGACGTATTCACCGGCGGCCATCGACAGCGCCCCGGCCAGCAAACCGGCCAGCCCGGTGACCAGGACGGTGTGATTGGACACCCCGCTGGCGCTGACACCCAGGATCAGGGCGAGATTGCTCACCAACCCGTCATTGGCCCCGAACACCGCGGCCCGGAAACTCCCCGATAGCCGATCCCGGCCACGCGCTGCCAGCGCCCGGATGACCTCCTCGTGGATCTGCTCATCGGCGGCCATGGTGGCGGTGGCATCGGCATCCCGGTCATAGCTGGCACGGGCCTCGAACCGTTGGACCAGGGCCAACACGAAGACCGAACCGAAATGCCGGGCCAGGAACGCCAGGATCCGGGTGCCCAGGTCGGCCCGAACCGGCTCACCGACCCGCTCGCCGAGCAGGGTCAGCCAATGCTGTTCGTGACGCTCCTCAGCGGCGGCGATGGCGGCCAGGATCTCCCGTTCCTCACCGTCGTACCGTTCAGCCAGATCCCGGTACACCGCGGCTTCGGCGCGCTCGTTGGCCAGATGCCGGCGCCAACGCCGCAACTCCGCGGGGGCCGGCCCCTGATCGTCCCCCTCCAGCTGCCTCGCCATCCGAATCGCCCTCAGTCGGTTCCGAAGACGCTGTCGACAAACGCTTCGTTGCCCTGTTTCCAGGCGACGATGAAATTGCCGACATCATCGCGGCTGATCGCCAAGGCGGGGCAGAACCATTCACCGGCACCACTGGTGAAGAAGTACGGGGATCCGATCACCCCGCGACTCTTTCCCTCGTCCCAGTCGGCCCGGATGGCCGCGGTGGTGGCATCGGAGTCGAGGGCGTCAAGCCCGAACCGGGTGGCGATCTGGGCCACTACATGCGGCTGTCCGATATCGAGACCCTTCTCGAAGACCGCATCCCGCAGCGCCATCCCCACGGTCTCGATCAACACCGGGTCCCCGGTGCGATCCGCGGCGGCGCTGAGCGCAAAGGCCGTCATCGATGTCTTGGGAAAGGTCTCGACGGAGAACCCGGCGAACAGATCGGGTCGGATGGAATCGCGTAGGGCAATGATCTCCGCCTCGACATGGTGCGGATCCAATGCGCGGCCGTTGATGAGTTCCAGCGGCCAGGCCCGGATACGCAGTCGCGGCTCGTCCAGGCCGCGCTCGCCACGACGGTCGAGCAAGGTGTGCAGTCCGACGTGGGTGAACGGACACAGAACGTCGGCGAAGACCTCGACAGTTTCCATGGCCGGAGGGTACCTCCCAGGGTCCGCGGTGGCCCGGGCCGAAAGACCGTTCCTGAACCGAATCTGCAGTCGGTCTTCGGATTGTGCGGAATATGCGCCCGGACCACACAGAGATATGTTAAAAGTCTGTGAAATCCCTGAATAACCGCTAGCGTCACGATCTATCGACGCGTGAGCCGAGGGGAACACACCATGACATCGATCAAGCAGGCCTGCCTCCGGGTCGCGGTCGCCGGGCTCGTCGCCGGCGGCGGCTCCGCGGTCGCGGCGGCCGCGGCGAACGCGGAACCGTCGGCATCCGATGCGAGCCCTTCGACCGGGGCATCGGCATCCGACGGTCGCGCGGCCGGCGCGCCGGCCCGATCCCGGACCCGCGCGGCAAAACCGGCTGCCGCGGCGACAGCGGTCGCCGCCAGAGGTACACCGAAAGCCGGCGGCGCCGCCACCGCAACCCCTCAGCACAATGAGCGCTCGTACGCACTGCGGCGTAACACACCGTCAGCGGTCGTGATCCCATCGGTGGCTCCACCTGCGCAAGCCGTGCCGACACCGGCCGAGCCCGTTCCCACCGATCTCGCCGGCCCGCAGAAATCCGGCGGGACCGAGGTCGAGACCGCCGCTCGGACACCCGCCGTGCCGACCACCGCGGTCAACGCCGCCACGACGCCGCGCCCCGCGGCCGCGGCCGCGCCGCCGGCCCAGGTCCCCGGGGTACCGGTGCTACCGATCCCGGCCCTGCCGGTGCCGCCGGTGAGCGCAGTCACCGTCAACGCGTCCGCCACGACCACCCGCCGCACCACGATGACGGCGGCTGCCGCCCAGGTCGCGAACACACCGACCCACGTCCTGCTGATCGGCACCGACGGAACGAATCTCAGCAAAATCCTCGAGTACACCTACGATCAGCCCGGCAGCGGGTTCCGGGCGGTGATGGACGAAGGTGTCACCGGGGCGACGAGTCTGGTGGGCCACACCACAATCTCCGGCCCGTCCTGGTCGACGGTTCTGACCGGAGCATGGGACAGTAAGACCGGCGTCATCAACAACCTGTTCGATCCGGCGCCGTACGACGCGTGGCCGACGGCGATCAACCTGATCGAGTACAACCAGCCCGATGTCACCACCGCCGTGGTGGCGAACTGGCGATACATCAACGATATGGGGGCCGCCGGCGGCTATCCGGCCGATATCAACGAGTTCGTCGAGTTCACCAACACCTGGGAGGACACCGACGACGAGGTTGCCGCAACGACCATCGACCTGATCAACGGCACCGCCGGTGCCGACTCGGCTTTCATCTTCTCCTATCAGGTCGGCGTCGATGAGGCCGGTCATGCCCATGGTGGCGACTCACCGGAGTATGAGGCCGCGGTCATCAACACCAGTGAAAACATCAAGGCCATTCTGGACACCATCGACACCTGGGAGGCCGCCAACCCCGGTCAGGAGTGGACGGTGATCGTCACCACCGACCACGGCCACCAGCCGTCGGTCGGCTTCGGCCACGGTTTCCAATCCCCCGCTGAGACATCGTCGTTCGTCATATTCGACATCGCCGGCGATGACAGCAGTGACGGCGATCAGAACCTGGCCTACAGCATCGCCGACATCACCCCGACCATCGTGGACCTGTTCGGGATAGCCCAGCGATCGGACTTCGACGGCGTGCCGTTGCAGACCAGGACCACCAGCCTCGTCGACCCCGGGCCGAATCTCGAGCAGACCCTCGACGACGCCATCGCGATGTACGGCTACCCCGACATCGGCACCGATATCGCGCTGGGCGCCCGGACGGTCTTCGCATCCATTCCGTATTTCCTCGACGGGTTCATCACCACCATCACCGACCAACTGCAGGCCATCGTCGACCAGGACATCTTCCTGGTCAGCGCACTGGCCGGGCTGACCGAACTGGCGGTGCAGTTCACCGGAGACGTCCTGGTCGGGGTGACCCAGTTCATCGCCCGCATCGTGGCAACACTGACCGGCTCAGGCGTGATCGCACCGAACGATCCACCGCTGCCGGCTCCCCCGGCGGCAGTTCTCCTGGACCCCGCGGTCCTGGTCTGACACCTACCGACGAAAGGACCATCACGATGGGATACGCCAGAAGTATCGGCCGGATCGGGGCGCTCGCAGTCGCCCTGGGTGTCGGCTACGCGGTGAGCGACGCGACGGCTCTCGCCGAGTCGACCGACAGCTCCTCGTCCCGGGATTCGGCCACGGCATCGTCGGCTCGGCCCTCGGCGACCGGCCGGGCGGCGGTCACACCGTCGACCCGCGGTCCGGTTCGCCGGGCGGCAGCCCAAAACCGGATCGCCACAACGGTGACCACCTCCGGTCCCACACCGCGGTCGGTCGCCGGACTCGCACCGCCTCGGGTGCCGGCGAGCCTCGGCGAGGCGCGACCCGCCGCGGTGGCAGCAGTCCCGCGCGTTGAGATTCCCGCTGCCCCGGCGCCGCTGCCCAGCGCAGCGGTGACACCGACGGTCGTGGAGCCCACCCAGGCCCCAGCGGCCCCGGCGGACATCGCAGCGTCCGGCGCCGCGCCGACGCCGCCCCCGGTCCGGGCGGCCACATCGGTAGCCCCGGCGGCAATCCCGCCGGGGACTACCAACCAGGTGATTTCGGAGGCCCCGGACCCGCTGCCCGCTGAACCAGCCGACTCGCCGGCCGCCGCGCCGCTGCTTCTGACCACGGCTGCGTGGACCCGGCGGGAGGCCAGGGGCGCCGTGGCGCGCAACACCGCCGCGACACTGACCGCGGCGAGCCTGCTGCAGACCCCGGATGTTCTGGAACAGAGCCCGAACCTGCTGGTCAACCCGGGCGCCGAATTCGGTGACCCCTCGCTGTCCGGGTTCAGCGCCGTCACCATGCCCGGATGGACGGTGACCGGGACCCCGACGGTGATCAAGTACGGGACGCCCCGAAGCCTCTGGCCGATCGGAACGAGTTTCCCAATGCCGAACCTGCCGTCTTTCCTGGGGTTCCCCACGGCCAACAGCGGCCCGCCCGACGGTGGCAATCAGTTCTTCGGCGGCGGCGACGTCACGACCGGCACACTGACCCAAACCGTCGATCTTCGCGGTGCCGCCGACGAGATCGACCAGGGCTCTACCACCTACAACCTCAGCGGCTGGCTGGGCGGCTTCATCTTCGATCCTTCGGGGTCCTCGGTGGAGGTCGACTTCCTCGACGCAAACAAGACTTACCTCGGCAGTGCCAAACTCAACCGGGTCGGCGCCCTCGACCGCTGGTTCCAGACCGGGTTCAAGCAACGCTCGACCGCGGGCACACTGCCGGTCGGCACCCGCTACGCGGAAGTCGTGGTCAACCTCGAAGACCGGCGCCCGCTGACCTTCGGGATTCCCTTCCTGTTCGGTGGTGTGGACTTCGACTACAACAACGCCTACGCCGACAACATCTCCTTCAGCATCAGCGCAGACCTGCCCGCCCCGCCCGCGCCCACCCCACCGGTGTCGACGGTCGGCGAACTCGACCACCTCTTCATGGTGTACATGGAGAACAAGGGTTACAACGACATCGTCAACAGCACGCAGGCCCCGTTCCTCAACAGCCTGATCAACGCCTACGGGCACGCCAACAATTACTACGGCCTGACCCATCCGAGCCTGCCGAACTACTACCCGGTCATCGGCGGCACCGACTTCGGCCTGACCTACAACTGCGCCACCCCCTGCATCGACGCGGACACCACTCTGGTCTCCAACATCACCGCGGCCGGCAAGACGTGGCGGGGCTACGCGCAGAGCCTGCAACCGGGAGCCAATCCCCTGGTGGCTGCCGGCGACTATTCACCCGACCAACTGCCTTTCCCGGCGTTCGAGTCGATCGCCAACGACCCCGAGGCCCTGGCCAACGTCGTCCCGTTGGAGCAGATGGCCGAGGATCTGAAGTCGGTCGACACCGCACCCAACTATGCCTGGTTCGCCGCCAACGAGGATTTCAACGGCGAGGGTCCGATCGACTTCCCCTGGGGCATACTCAGATTCGCGATCAGCCAGCTGACGCCCGGCAATCCGTACAACATCCCGGCGCTTGACCAGTTCCTCTCGGAGACCGTCCCGGTGGTCTTGAACTCCGCGGTGTGGAATGACCCGACCCGCAAATCGGCGCTGATCGTCACCTTCGATGAGGACAACAACAACACCTCGCTGGGGTTCGGCAACGAAGGTAACCGGGTCGTGTTCGTGGTCATCCCGTCACAGGGTGCGGTGGCGGCCGGGATGCGCAGTGACGCCTTCGTCGCCACCAACCACTACAACCACTACAGCCTGCTGCGGATGATCGAGGACTCCCTGGGACTGCCCAACCTGACCAACAACGACCTCTTCGCCGCCCCGCTGAACGAATTCTGGGACGGCACCGGGACGTCCGGCTCCGTCTCGGTGCTGTAGGCCGGTTCGGCCGGACCGTAACCCCGGCCGTGCCACCGCCCCGGATCAGTTGCGGTGGGTGGCGCGCGTCTTGACCATCGGCAGACCGGCGGTTCGTCATACTGCTCACCGTGGGTACCTACGCGGTCACCGGTTCGGCCACCGGGATGGGGCACGCCGTCCTGGAGAGGTTGCGCGCAGGGGGGCACACCGTCATCGGCGTGGACATCAAGGCGGCCGATATCGTGGCGGACCTCTCCACCCCGGCCGGGCGGCGCGGCGCGGCCGCTGACGTGCTGTCCGGGTGCTCCGGTGTGCTCGACGGCGCTGTGCTTGCTGCCGGAGTGGGGCCCACCAAGGGCGCCGAGCGGCTGATCACAGAGGTGAACTACTTCGGAGTGGTCGACCTGCTGCGGGCGTGGCGACCAGCCCTGGCCGCCGCGAACAGCGCCAAGGTGGTGGTGTTCGCCAGTAACTCGACCACCACCGTGCCACTGGTTCCCGGCCGCGCCATCCGGGCGCTGCTGGCCGGCGACCCCGAGCGGGCTCTGCGTGCCTACCGGCTTCTCGGCCCGCTCTCGCCGTCGATGGCGTACGCGGCCTCCAAGGTCGCCGTCAGCCGCTGGGTGCGCCGTAACGCGGTGACCGCGGAGTGGGCCGGGGCCGGAATACGGCTCAACGCGCTGGCCCCCGGGGTGATCATGACCCCCATGCTGGAGCAGCAACTGGCCATCCCGTCCCAGGCTGAGCACGTCCGCAGTTTCCCGGTGCCGATCGGGGGGTTCGGCGACGCCGGACATCTCGGTGACTGGGTCGTTTTCATGCTGTCGGACTCGGCGGATTTCCTCTGCGGCAGTATCGTTTTCGTCGATGGTGGCTCGGATGCGTACTTCCGGGCCGAAGACTGGCCGCGTCCGGTGCCGGCCCGACGACTGTTGTCCTATACCTGGCGAACCCGGAAGTTCTCTGAAAGGAACAGATGATGAAACCCCAGATGAGTGTGTTCGCGACAGCGGCGATCACCGCGGCCGCGCTGATGGGCTGCTCCAGCAAGTCCGAAACCCCGCAAGCCGAACCCGCGACGACCGATCCTCAGACCCAGACAGTTGAGATCTCCTACGACGATCTGTTGGAACAAAAACAGGTCAGCCGTAGCGTGAACCTGTCGGTTGGCGACTTCCTGCAGGTCAGCCTGGGCTCCAACGCCTCGACCGGTGATAAGTGGTCGGAGAAGATGCTGATCTCCGACCCGGAGGTCATGGCACAGACCGGACACGAGGCCCTCCCGCCGGTGGCGGACCGTCCGGGTGCGCCCGGCAAGGATGTATGGGTTCTCCAAGCCATGGCCCCCGGCAACACCACGGTGTCGGCAACCTACGGTGAGCCGTGGCCCGGCGGGGACAAGGACATCTGGGTGTTCACCGCAAATGTGGATGTCAGCTGACGGACCGCGAGTCACGGGCGTCACTCCCGTCACCGGATGCGTACTCTGATCGGGTGCGCATCTCCCCTGGTGTAAGGGCCGGTATCGCGGCCGGATGTCTGCTCACCGCACTACTCGCCGCGGGGTGCAGCACCACTGTCGACGGGGCCGCGACATGTCCGGGGTGCGGGATCGGCACCGAACCGGATTTCCCCACCGCCCGGCCGACCACTGAACCGCCATCGACGCCCAGCGTTCCCTCGACCGGGACCCAACCGCCGGCGGGCGTCCAGACACTGGCCCCCAACGCCAACGGCTATGTCTACATCGAGACCCGGTCGGGGAAGACTCGTTGCCAGATATCGGCCGACACGGTCGGCTGTGAGTCGGAGTTCACCGACTCCCCCCTGATCGACGGCGAGCGAGCCAACGGGGTGGAGGTCTCGGCCGGTGGCAGCAGCCGCTGGGTGTTGGGCAACCTGGGGGCCATGCCAACCACGACCATCGACTACGCCACCTACTACGCGGTGGGTTGGACCATCAAGGCCGACACCAACGGCACCCAGTTCACCAATGCCGACACCGGCCACGGCATGTTCGTCAGCACCGAAGGGGTGGGGTTCTTCTAAGCCGAAATGCCCGGAGAGCGCCGCCTAAGCTGGCGGTATGGACTTCCGCGTCTTCGTCGAGCCTCAGCAGGGCGCCAGCTATGACGACCAGCTTGGCGTCGCCCGGGCGGCCGAATCCCTGGGTTATTCGGCGTTCTTCCGTTCCGATCACTACCTGGCGATGAACACCGCCGGGCTGCCCGGCCCCAGCGACTCGTGGGTGACCCTGGCCGGTATCGCCCGGGAGACGTCCACCATCCGGCTGGGCACCCTGGTGACCTCGGCAACGTTTCGCTATCCGGGTCCGCTGGCGATCTCGGTGGCCGAGGTGGACGCGATGAGCGGCGGGCGGGTCGAGTTCGGGATCGGCGCGGGCTGGTTCGAGGCCGAGCACCGCGCGTACGGTATCCCGTTTCCCGGCCTCGGCGAGCGGTTCGACCGGCTCGAAGAACAGCTGCACATCATCACCGGACTGTGGGCCACTCCGGCCGGTGACACCTTCGACTATTCCGGCGCCCACTACACCGTCGCCGACTCACCGGCACTGCCCAAGCCGGTGCAGCACCCCTACCCGCCGATCGTCATCGGCGGTGGCGGACCCACCCGCACCCCCAGGCTGGCCGCCCGATTCGCCGCGGAGTTCAATCTGGCGTTTCCCACACTGGACTTCGTCCCGCTGCAATACGGCCGGGTCCGAGCGGCACTGGAGCGCAGCGGCCGGTCCGCCGGCGATATCGTCTACTCCGCCGCATTCGTGGTCTGCGCCGGGACGAGCGAGCCGGAGTTGGCCAGGCGTGCGGCAGGTATCGGCCGGGATCTCGGCGAGCTTCGGACCAATTCCCCGCTGGTCGGCACGCCGGACGAAATCGCCAACCGGCTCGGTGTGTTCGCCGAAGCCGGTGTAGAGCGCGTCTACCTGCAGTTACTGGATATGTCCGATCTCGACCACCTCGAATTGTTCGCGACCGAGGTGATGCCCCGGCTGCCGGACTGACCGCGGTGCAATCGGGCGACCGCCCCGGTTCCGGCGCAGGCCTGCGACACAGCGACCGATTGCCGGGCGGCCGGCCCGGTGGGCGCTACGGTGGGGTGCCGCCGAGCGAAGGGGACACTCATAGTGAGCGACGCGCTGGGGCTCTCGATCGGAACGACGAACCTGGTGGCCGTCCGACCGGGCCGTGGGCCTATCTTGCGGCGCTCGGTTCTGACGTTATGGGACGACCGGCCGGCGGAGGTCGGCGTCCCGTCCCAGAACCCCGCGCTGAGCAGTCCGCAACAAACCCAGGCCGGGTTGGTGCTGCGAGGGTTCGTCGAACGGGTCGGCGACCCGGTTCCGCTGGTGGCAGCCGACGGATCGACCCATCGCGGCGAGATCCTGGTGGCAGCGGCGCTGGAGGCGATGGCCCGCGCAGCCGACGACGGCCTCGCGCCGTCCGCGGTGGTGGTGACGGCGCCCGCCCACTGGGGACCTGCCGCTATCGGCGCACTGCGCGGCGCGCTGCGCGGACATCAGCCGCTGTCGCCGGGCGGAGCGCCCCCGGCGATCGTCTCCGATGCCACTGCGGCGCTGGTCGCGCTGCAGGCCGGTCCGGGGCTGCCCGACCGTGGTGTGATCGCGTTATGCGATTTCGGCGGCAGCGGCAGCTCGGTGACTCTGGTCGATGCCGGTGCGAACCTGATGCCGATTGGCGAGACGGTGCGTTTCGGGGATTTCTCCGGAGACCGGATCGATCAGGACCTGCTCGAACAGGTGCTGATCGGTATGGGTGCCGGCGGATCCGATCAGACCGGTAGAACCACAGCGGTCGGGGCACTGACCCGGTTGCGCGAGGAGTGCCGGCTCGCCAAAGAACGGCTATCCACCGAGACCGCCACGGTGCTGCCCGCCGATCTGCCGGGATACCGCACCGAGATCGGCCTCACCCGCGCCGAGTTGGAAGCCGTAATCGCCGGGCCGCTCGGCGGGTTTCTCGATGCCCTCGGAGATACGCTGGAGCGCAACAGGATTCCCGCGGTGAATCTGGCTGCAATTGCCACCGTGGGCGGCGGTGCGGCGATTCCGGTCATCAACCAACGCCTGGCGGAGGCCCTGCGGGTACCGATCATCACGATGCCGCTTCCTGGAACCGCCGCCGCGGTGGGCGCTGCCGCGCTGGCCGCACGCGGTCCGGTACCCGATGCCCCGACCGGGATGGCGACCACCGCATCGGACGCACCGACCAGCCTCGCGCAGGCAGCCTGGGCGTCCGGGGCGGCGGGACAGGCTGCCACCGAGTCGGCATCTGACGGCTCGCCCTCGGCAACCTTCCGGGCGCTGGCATGGTCGCAGGATGACGAGACCGGCGGCGAACCGATTCCCTACACCGGGGCGGACTACACGGCCGCGCCGCCACCCGATGCTGCGTCGACACCGGATTCCGAGACCGGTTACCAGGACCCGATCCCGGTATCGGACCCACTGCCCTGGTATCGCCGGCCTCCGCTGATCTTCGGTCTTGCCGCAGCGGTCGCGGCGGTAGCCGTCGGCGGACTGGCGATCAGCCTGACCGCCGGCGAGAGCAGCCCCACCACGACCACGACCCGGGTAACCAAGCCCGGGGAGAACCCCGAAAACCCGGCGGTACCCCAGACGATCACCATCACCGGCGGGAACGGTCAGCCAACCGTGTCCACGATCACCCCCACCACGACCGCGGCGGAGACCACCACCTCGACAACAACGACGACGACAAGCCCCACCACGACGACCACCACGACGACGCCCAGCACGACGACCACGACCACGACCACCACCACGACCCCGCCGACCACCACGACGGCGCCGACCACGACTCAGATCACGACGACGACCGCCGCGCCGACAACCACCGCCGCGCCAACGACGACCGCCGCGCCGCCGACCACGACCGCGGCGGCAGCAGCGACGACACCTGTCGAAACTGCCCCGACCGCGGTGGAACAAGCCGCGACGACTCAGGCGATCCTCTCGGAGGAGCCGCCCACGCAGGCCCCCCTCACGCAGGCCCCGATCGCGGAGACTTCCCTCACGCTGGCCCCCATCTCGCCGCCGGAGTAGCGCGCCCCGGGAGTGATTCGGTGGCGTCTGAAATCCGTTATTCGACCTCCCTCGCGCGCCACCCACCGCGGATGCGATCATGGAGCATCGACCCACACAAGTTACCCGTCGGTAACTTGAGTCAAGTTACCGACGGGTAACCAATCTGGAGAGGGACGTCGTGGATACCCAGACGCTCATCCGGCTGAGCATCGGCCTCACTATGACCGCCATCGTCGGAGTGTTCGCACTCAAGCGGGTTCTCTATCTGACGAAGCTGATCAGCTCCGGTCAGCCCACCGCCGACGAGCGCGGCCGGAAGAACCATCTCGGAGAACGCATCGGCAATCAGGCCCGGGAGGTGTTCGGCCAAACCCGGCTGCTGCGCTGGTCGATCCCCGGCCTGGCGCACTTCTTCACCATGTGGGGGTTCTTCGTCCTGGCCACGGTGTACCTGGAGGCCTACGGGGTGCTGTTCGACCCCAAATTCCACCTGCCGTTCGTCGGGAAATGGGCCATCCTGGGTTTCCTACAGGACTTCTTCGCCGTCGCCGTGCTGATCGGTGTCATCACCTCCGCCATCATCCGACTGCGTTCGGAGCCCAAGGAATACGGCCGGAGCTCACGCTTCTACGGTTCGCACACGGGCGGCGCCTGGCTGATCCTGTTCATGATCTTC
>Ga0180435_10000379_pt1 | contig 46404 bp, 34 predicted proteins | sample SS_ome_3_FD_132467 | JGI IMG/M metagenome (GOLD analysis project Ga0180435, IMG submission 132467) | Hypersaline lake sediment archaeal communities from the Salton Sea, California, USA - SS_3_S_1 metaG | ecosystem: Environmental > Aquatic > Non-marine Saline and Alkaline > Hypersaline >... | reverse complement strand
GAGTTGTTGCGGTTGTCACCCAACACCAGGTACTCCTCGGACCCCACCACCCAGTTCCCGCCGTATTGAGGCGGGCCACTGATATAGGGCTCGTTGAGAGCTATGCCGTTCACCCACACGCGGCGATCGCGTACCTCAACCAAATCGCCGGGCAGGCCGATAACGCGTTTGATATAGGGGACGCTGCTGTTGCGGTTGGGGGGATCCAAGACGACGACATCGCCGCGCTCGGGGGTTTGGAGCCAGTAGGAGACCTTGCTGGCGATCAAGTACTGGCCATCGTGCAAGCTGGGTTCCATCGACTGGCCGTGGACCTGATACCGCCCCGTCAGCGTGTTGATCACCAAGAAGAGGATCGCCGCCAGGAGCAACGTCTCCAGCGCATCTTGAAGCCAGGAGCGAAAACCGAAAGACCGGCCCATCGACGGCTCTGCGTCATCTTGTTCGACGGGCGCCGGTTCCAGGGCCTCACCCACCTGATCATTTACCAAGTTCTTACCTCCACTCGCCCTGACGAGGGATTATAGTAGATGTGAATAGTGGGACAACCATAGGAGCGACGAAAACGCCTCCGTCATAGGAGACGGAGGCGTCGGGTAGCAGCTTGCGTGCCGGCAGCGAGGGGCTAGGCTTCCGCCTCCCCGTCATCAGCAGCTTCCGGCCCATCCGTTGCCTCTGCGACATCCGGCTCCGCGTCCTCGGTAGCCGGCTCCGCCTCAACGGCATCTTCCTCGACGGCCACGTCAGCGTCCGCGGGCACATCAGCATCAGCGGATGCGGCGGCATCCGTTGATGCCGCTGCATCCGCCTCCTCTTCCTCATCTTCATCTTCCCAGCCGATGATCCAGACGGCCAGACCCGCCACGAGGATCGTGGCGATGATCAGAGCGGCCCACTGCCCGGGCAGGAGACCCACATCACGAGCCGACCAGACCAAGATCGCCACCATGCCGATGGCCAGCACGATCCAGGACGTCCACTGCGGGTGCTCGGTCACAAATCGCTTGATCTTCTCCATCCGTTCACTGCCTCCAAGATATCGCCACGCGGCGTTGATAAATGCGGAAGAGAGCCCTACATGGGGCGCCGGACGCGGTCCTTGCGCAGTTGCTTGACCATCACATCCTGCACATCGAGGCCACCGTCGGCGACCGCTTCACGACAGGCACGGTGTAGATCATCCAGAGAGGAGAAGGTGTAGCCCAGTCCCTCCCAATAGGAGACCAGACCGAGGCTGGGCTCAGGGGGCAAGAAGAGCAGAGACGTCTCCACCTGGAGATCCCTCGCCTCAGCCTCCATCTTCTCCACCAGTGCCGCGCCAACCACCTTCGGATCGGCCTGGGACGCGGCGATCAGGTAGTCGGTGACGCGCACGACGAGGTTCTCAACCTGCCAGCCCAGCACGCCGGCGAGCTCACCGTCGCTCTCGGCGACCATGAAGCCGATTTGGCCAAACCGATCGGCGACGCTCAGGCGCGTGACCTCAGGTCCGGACGCGTCTCCGCTCCGAGCGGCGTTCACAAACTGCGCGATAGCCTCCGTATCCGAAAGCCGCGCTCTGCGAACCTCGACCTGTGCTGTCACAACGCCTCCTCTGCGCGACCGGTTTCCCAGCGCCGACTACCGGCGCATTATACAGGGCTTTGGCACATCGACAAAAACGCCGGAGCGTGGTGGTCCCAGCGTATCGCCCGGGTCCAGGGCCCACATCAGTGTGGTCACGCGCATGTACGCGACCGGTTTGTGAGTATAATTGCCCCATCGTGCGGGAACTCATAGCCGGCGCACAGGAGCTGCAGATATCGCTGCGTCCAGAGCATCTGGACGCTCTGCGCACGTACCAACAGCTGCTCATCGAGTGGAACGAGCGGTTCAACCTCACGGCCATCACCGATGAGACCGGCATTCAGCATAGGCATTTTCTCGACTCGCTCTCCTGTCTCCTGGCGCTCGAGCCCGGAGAACGCTTTGCCGGCAAGCGCATCATCGACGTGGGCACCGGCGCCGGATTCCCGGGCATCCCTCTCAAGATCGTCTGTCCCGGCATCAAGCTGACGCTGTTGGAGGCCACGGCCAAGAAGACGCGCTTTCTGGACCACGTGGTCGAGACGCTGGCGCTCGAAGACGTCACGGTCGTTCACGGGCGAGCCGAGGAGTTGGGACACGATCGCGCCCACCGCCAGCAGTACCATTGGGCGATGGCGCGCGCCGTGGCCGACCTGCCCATCCTCATGGAGTATCTCCTGCCGTTGCTTCAGGTGGGGGGGCGTGGGCTGGCGCAGAAGGGTGAGAGCGCGCCGGCAGAGGTGCATCGCAGCACGTATGCGCTCCATCAGCTGGGCGGGCAGGTGCGCCGTCTGATCTCCGTGGATCTGCGTGGCATCAACGAGACGCGCTATCTGGTGCTGATCGACAAGGTCGCGGCGACGCCCGAGCGCTATCCCCGCCGCCCCGGCATGCCGCGCAAGCGCCCGCTGATGGGCTGAAGCCATGGCACAAAGCCTTTCTGAAGGCTCTGAGCCGTTCCGGATAGCTCATTCACCGGCGTAGAGCCAGCGATAGGCTGCGAAGTGTTCGCGGATGAGTCGCACATACCGCCGTGTCTCGTGGAATCCGATCAGCTCCACGAATAGATCGGGGTCCCCGCCGGCCCGATCCCACCAGACGGCGGAGTTGCCGGGGCCACCATTGTAGGCAGCCATCCCGGCAAAGAGGTTGTCCTCGATGGCGTCGCGCTGCTCAGCCAGGTACCACACGCCAAAGCGCACGCTCACCATCGGACGATAGAGGTCCGACGTCTCGTAGTCAGGCGGCCAATCCAGCGCTTGAGCGATGGCCGCGCCGGTGGGCGGGATCACCTGCATCAGGCCACGCGCGGCGGCGACCGACGTGGCATACCCCTCAAAGAGACTCTCTTGGCGCAGCAGCGCGTAGACGAATAGCGGCGAAAGCCCCTGCGAATCGGCTTCCGGCACCACCAGACCGCTGTAGTAGGTAGGATAGATCAAGCATCCGATGAACCGAGGGAGCTCCGAGAGGTCTTCCGCCGGTGAGAGACGCCAAAGCGTGGTCGCGGCAACGATGGAGGACCGGTAAAGACGCAGGTCCCGGAACGCCAGCGCCAGCCGGTACTGCGCCAGGGGATCTTCCGCCGTGGCCTCCCGCAACTTCTCCAGTTCCATCCCGGCCTCGGAAAAGCGCCCGGCACGCAGGAGCAGCGTGGCGCGGCGCAGCCGCGCGTCGTCGAGCAGAGCCTGGGGCAGCGCCCCTACATCGGTCTCCGAATCGATCGCCAGCCAGCCGGCAAGCCACGCCTCTGCCTCGATCCGCGCCTCGGCAGTGTCACACGACAGCGCAACGTCGACATCCAGAGGGAAGGGATCCTCGTTCGCTTGAGCGCTCGCGGCCTGCAATCCGTAGAAGTCCCACGGTCCCAGCGAGACCGCCTCACTCAACGCAGCCGTCGCGCTCAAGGTCTCGCCGGTCGCCAGATGTGTCTTGCCCAGCCAATACCAGGCCCCCTGTGCAAGCTCGTCATAGGGGTACCACCGGGTCAGGTCATACCACGCCGACTGCGCATCCACCACGGCCCCGGCGCGATAGCGATACAGCCCTGCCTGGAAACGCGCCTCGGGGGCCCGCTCGTGGTCGGGATAGCTGTCAGCCATCTCAACCAGCAGATCGCCGGCCTCCTGGAGCGAGCCCAGGTCAACCAAGGTAAGGGCCTTGCCCAGCATCGCGTCAGGCACCAGCGGATCATCGGGGTGCGTGGTAATCAGCAGATCGAACTCATCGAGGGCCAGCTGCGGGCTCCCGGCCTCCCGGAACGACAAACCCGCGTAGTGGTGCGGCGCACCATCGTGGTCTGGATCACCCAAGACCACGCGGGAGAAAGCCTGCACAGCGGGGCCGTACGCCTCGGCGTGGTAGTCGACCAGACCACGCGTCAGGTCGTCCACCGGATCGCCGGCCTCGACCAGGGTCACCAGTGCGTCATACGCCTGGTCGGAGGTGGGATGGGTCTCGACCAGCGTCTGCATCCGCTCGAAAGCCGCAGACTGATCGCCGTAGACCAGTGCGGTCTCCGCGGCCTGATACATGATGCGAGCCCGGTAGCTGGGTATCCGCGCGACCGACAGGATGGCGTCATAGTGGGCTATTGCGCCGTCGTAGTCACCGCTCGCGGAGGCCGCCAGCGCCATCTTCTCCAGCAGCCACACCCGTTCCGATGCCACCTCTGTGAGCGGGAGCGCCGCGGAATAGACATCGGTCGCGCTCACGTGCTCGCCGACGGCTACCAATGCATCGCCGATCCACTCGTGGATATGGAGCGCGAGCTGTGGCTCAATCGCCAGAGCAGCAGAGTAGTGAACGGTGGCGCTGACCGCGGCGCCGGAAGCCCGCAGCGCGTCGCCCAGCAGAATCTCGACCACGGGATCGGCCGTCCCGGGCTGAGCAGAAGCGTCGTCCGCCACGGCAGGGGTCAGCAGCTCGATCGCCTCGTCGACCAGACCTTGCGACATGTAGACCTTGGCCAGCCCCTGAACAGCAGCCGCTGCCTGGTCCCGGGTCACCTCCGGACGCGCTAGCAGATGGCCGTAGCCGTATGCGGCGGCGTCCCAGTCGCCGATGAAGGCGGCGCTGTCCGCCGCCTCGAGCGCGACCGCCGGCAACGGTGTGGGTGTGGGCGTCGGCGTGGGTGTGGCGGTCGGTGTAGGCGTTGGGGTATCCGGAGCTGTTGTGGCGGCGACGGGCGTCGCGGTGGGCGGACTGAGCTGCGTCGGCACAACCGGCGCGCCACACCCGGCGAGGAGAGCGAATCCCCCCAGCAGCACCAGCAGACTCAAGATGTGCCGTCTTGCGTGCATATCCATCCTGGTCGCGATTATGCCGACTCCGGGTAGGGAAGTCAATGGCCTTGTCGTCGCCCGCGGTATCCGGTACGATCTCGGGGAGACCACGGAGTCGGGGAAATGACCAAATCGGCGTTCTACACGGCCAAGGGAGACGGTGGGGAGACGGGCAGGCTCGGCTCCCATGCGCGCGTGGCAAAGAGCGGCCCGCTTGTGGAGGCCATCGGCGCCCTCGACGAGGCCACCTCGGCGATCGGCATGGCTCGCGCGCTAGCGACCTCGGATCGCCTGCGCCACACCCTGCCGGTGGTGCAGCGCCACCTGATCGATCTGATGGCACATCTCTCTGCCGCGCCGGACGCACGATCGAGATTCGCCGGCGTGACGGAGCAGGACCTCACGTGGCTTGGAGAGCTGATCGCCGACCTGGAGAAGGGGCTCCCCCCGCTGGTCGACTTCGTCCTGCCCGGTGACTGCCACCCCGGATCCGCCCTCCACGTCGCACGTACCGTCGTCCGCCGTGCCGAGCGGCGCGTGGTCGCGCTCGCCGAGGAGGAGACCGGCATCGGCAAGACCAATCTCGCTTACCTCAACCGCCTCAGCTCCCTCCTCTTTGTCGCCGCTCTTCATGAGCGCGCGCTGCATGAGGACGCCCAGTCCTCAACCCCCAGCGCCTAATTATAGAGACGCGCGTCTTGCAAATCACCCCTCACTGTGGTACACTGCTCCGCATCGTACACAAGGAGCAGGATACACATGGGACGGTATACCGGTCCTCGGAACAAACTATCGCGGCGTGAGGGCGTCGACCTCTTCGGCAATGGCGGAGAGAGCCTGGAACGTCGCCTGGATCAGCCCCCCGGACAGCATGGACGCGATGCCGCGTTCCGCCGCAGACGCCAGGGTGACTACAGCCGGCAGCTTCGCGAGAAGCAGAAGGTCAAGCGCACCTACGGCCTGAGGGAGAGACAGTTCAGGCGTTTCTTCCGGTTGGCACAGCGGGCCGACGATCTCACCGGGCCGGCCCTGCTCAAACTGTTGGAGCGCCGGCTGGACAACGTGGTCTTCCGCATGGGGTGGGCCCGCACCCGCCCGCAGGCCCGCCAGTTCGTCACCCACGGGCACATCCTGGTCGATGGGCGCAAGGTGGACATCCCGTCCTACATCGTCGGCCCCCACCAGACGGTAGCGATCAACGCGACCGTGCAGCACATCCCCGAGATTCGCGATATGGTGGCGGCGCCACCGTCGATCCCGGGCTGGCTGGCGCGCACCGGGCCCTCAGGAGAGATGATCCGGGAGCCGGACAGAGGCGAGATCGCCGAAGCCTTTGACGAGCAACTCGTCGTGGAGTTCTACTCCCGCTAGAGGGCGGATCAGATCCACGATGCCGCACACAGAGGGGCTGTCCATAGCAGCCCCTCTGTGTGCGGCATGCTGAGCCCCACCCTCCGCCGTCCTTGTCCCCGGCCCATTGCGTGCTATCTTCCCTGAAGCTTCACGCGGGCACGGAGGAATACTTGGCGTCCCCCCTGATCTTGGTCACCAACGATGACGGTATCCGGTCGGCAGGGCTGCGCGCCGCCGTGGAAGCGCTAGCTCCACTGGGGGAGCTGCTGGTCGTAGCGCCAAACCGCCAGTGGTCGGGAGCCGGTCGCTCCATGCCCATCACCGTCACCCACGAGAGCGCGGCCGTCGAGTACACGCTCAAGGATGGGCGCAGCGTCGCAGCTTACGAGGTCGACGCTACACCGGCCCACTGCGTCATCCACGCGATGCTGCACTTCGCAGAGCGCCGCCCCGCTCTGGTCGTCTCGGGGATCAACTTCGGGGAGAATGTCAGCACAGAGGTCACCATCTCCGGCACAATCGGCGCTGCCCTCGAGGCAGCCACATTCCACGTGCCGGCGCTGGCTGTCTCCGTTGAGATGGCGGTCGAGAACCACCTATCTGGGGACGACGACGAGGACTACGGCGCCGCCGGGGCGTTCACCCGGCGTTTCGCGCGCCGGCTCCTGGAGGACCCTCTCCCGTTCGATGCCGACCTACTGTCCATCAACCTCCCGCGCACGGCCACCAGTGACACACCTTGGCACCTGACCCGGCTATCACGGCACAGGTACTTCATCCCAGTACCCGCCGACCGCGACAACGGCGGAACCCGTCCGGGCTACCGGGTGATGGATGGCCCGGAGAACGCGGAGCCCGGATCCGACATCTGGTGTATCCACCACTTGCACCACGTCTCGGTGACACCCATCTCTCTGGATCTCACCTCACGGGCTGACTTCGGAGCGTTGGAGGAGCAACTGCACGCAGCATAGCGTCGTCATGGATCTTGCTTGACATCTACCCCTCAACATCCTAAACTTGAGCCGGATCGGTGGCCTTATGCAATATCAGACGGAGATTCTACGCTTCAAGGAAGGGGCGCGCAGCCGTCACCCCTCTCCTGAGGCCACGGTTGCAGCCGCGCAACCCAACGCCCTCTCCGACGCAGGCAACCAAATCGCCGTCGTCGTAGACCTCACCCCCCAGCTTCCCTACCGAAGCCGTGAGATTCGCAGCTTGGTGATGAAGACCTACTGGTCCTCATCCGGCAGCATCGTGGCACGTCTGCGCCGGGCCCTTGGCGCCGCCAACCGGCACCTGGTCACCTTCAACCGCAAAGCTTCCTCGGGGAACAAATGCGCGGGCAGCATCACGTGTGCCGTGCTGGCGGGGGCGGAGCTATTCCTGGGGCAGGTGGGGGCCGCCTATGCCTACGTGAGCCATCCCACGTCGGTCCAGCATTCACACCCGGGTGCCCCCAGCTTTGAAATCTTCCCCAAGCGAGACCGTCTGCTCATGCCCTTGGGCGGCGCTGTTCCCCCCGTCATCCATATCAGCTACACCGCCATGGTCCCCGGCAGCATCGGCTGCATCGCCACGACCTCTGTGGCCGAGGCCCTGGTTCGGGAAAACTGGCAGCAGATTCTGGCTCTGGGCAATCTGCGCCCCATCGCCGCCGAGCTGAGCCAGAACTTCGCGGCCCGCAGAGTCTCAGGAAGCGCGATCCTATTGTGTGCGGAGGCGACAGCATCCGACGAGCCGGTGCCACAGGCCGGCCCAGCCCCTCGACAGGACGGGGCAAGAGCGGATGTCCCCACCACCACGGTGGCGGCATCGCTGACACCGATTCCACGGACAAGGGGGCACACCACGGCACCCGAGGGTGAGCCGGCATCCGCATCGAACCCGAAACCGTCGCTGCCGTCGGAGTCGCCCGATCTTATCGGGCCGCCCGAGGCAGCACCGACCACGTCACAGGACGCCGAGGCCCCAGGGCGGACGCGGCCCGCACCCGAGAGGACACAGCAGGAAAGGCGTCCCAAGGCACCACGACGAGAGAGACAACGACCGCGTCTCTCGCTGGACCGAACGCGTGACTGGTTCGCCGGCATCGGCGAACGCCGACGTGAGCGCCGCGAGGCTGCGAAGGCAGGCATTGCCGAACGCACCACCACGGTCGAACGCGCCAGGCTCCGTCAGGCGCTGCGCACACTGATCCCAGGCAGAGTCGAGGGACAACGTACGCCAGCGGAACGCACTCCGCCGTCCGAACGAACTTCGGTGATGGCAGGGCTGGCCCTAGGCCTCCTGGTCATCGTCACACTCATCACGGTGACCAAGTACCTGACGGACGGTGGGCCGTTGCGAGCCGACGAGCTGTTAGCCAGAGCCCGTGACCTCCAGGCCCAGGCCTTCCGCACACAGGCCTCGGAGGACTGGCGAGAGCTGCTGAACACAGCCACCCGCGCCGCTCAGCTCAATCCCCAGAGCGCCGAAGCCCAGGAACTCAAGCTCGAGGCGCAGCGCGCCATCGACGAGCTCGAGTCGGCCTACCAGCTTGGGCTGGTGTCGCTGATGGAGCTCGGCTCCGCACCCCGCCCGCGACGGATTCTGGTCGCCGACGGCTGGATCTATGTGCTCAACACGGCAACCGATGCCGTGCTCGCATACCCCTTGAGCGAGGATGGGCGCGCCACGACCGCGAGCGTCGCTAAGACGATCCTGCAACGAGGCCAGACCTACCTGGGCGAGATCGTGGGACATCTGGTCGACTTTGCCTGGATACCCCCCAGCGCGAACTATCCCGATGGCGCGGTCTTTATCTACAGTGACGGCGGGGCGCTCTTCATCTACGAACCGGACCTCGGGCTGGGCAGCATCTCGGTCCAGCATATCGAGGGCGACCTGGCAGCGGGCAACATCACGCTGATGGAGACGTTCGGTGAGAACTTCTACCTGGTCCACCGGCATCTCAACCAGATCCTGATGTACGAACCGGTGAACGGCATCTACAGCAACTCGCGTGTCTACTTTGGCGAGGGTATGGCACCCGACCTCCAACTGGCCCTGGATATCGCGATCGACGGGCGCGTCTATCTGCTGATGGGGGATGGGTCGATCCAGAGCTTCTTCTCGGGATCCACCGACCCGTCCTTCCAGGTCAACGGCTTGCCCGACGAGGAATTCGCGCCGCTGGTGATGGATATCGACCAGACCGCCGACACGGGATACATCTACCTGGCAGACACGCAGCAAGAGCGCATCGTGGTCCTGGACAAACGAGGCGAGTATATGCGCCAGTACCGCCTGACAGAGGACGAACTGCAGCGCATCGAGTCGCTGACGGTCGACCGGGCCACCCGAGTCGCCTATCTGATCGCCGAGAACCGGCTTTACGCGGCGCTGCTTCCCAGCCTGGAGGCACAGTCGGCCACGCAGCCGTGACCGCGCGATCCACGCTCCGGACTGTGCGGGCCTTTGTCGCGATCCCACTCCCTGACGAGGTCCATGCAGCCCTGGATGGCCTTCAGCGCCGTCTGAGACGCACGTGCCCCGAACGCGCCGTTCGCTGGGTCCCCACGCGCAATATCCACCTCACCACGCACTTCCTCGGCGACATCGACCCGGCGCGCATCGTGCCACTCGAGGAGGCGTTGTCCGTCGTCGCCCGCAACGTGCCGCCCTTCACGGTCCTGGCCGAGGGCGCCGGTGCATTCCCGAACTTGAGGCGCCCTCGCGTTGTCTGGGTGGGGGTCACAGATGCTTCCCAGTGGCTCTCCCTGCTCCACCAGGTCCTGAGCGAGAGCCTGGAACAACTGGGGTTCCCCAGGGAGACACGCCCGTTCTCGCCACATCTGACCCTGGGGCGGATTCGCCGTCAGACCAGTCCCACGGAGGCCCGCGCGGTGGGAGAGGCCGTGGCAGCCGCCCAGATTGGCCCCTTAGGGACGGTACCGGTGGAGAGTCTGGTGCTCTTCAAGAGCACGCTCAAGCCGACCGGGGCGGCGTACTCACGTCTGGCGACGCTCAGGTTGGGTAAGCCGGAGATCTAGCCGGGTCCCGCAAAGTCCTCGGTCACATCGCTCGGCGATAGGCCGCCAGCGTCTTCTCTGCTGTGGCCCGCCAGCTGAAGGTGGCCGCTCGCGCTATACCCGCGTGCCGGCAGTGATCCCGCAGATTCGCGTCATCCAGCAGGCGTCGACAGGCTTCGGCAATCGTGCCGGGATCATCGGGGTCGATCAGCAGGCCGGCATCGCCCACCACCTCAGGGAGGCTCGCGCGGTCGGCGACCACGACGGGCGTGCCGCACTGCATCGCCTCCAACGCCGGCAGACCGAATCCCTCGTAGAAGGACGGCATCACCAGCGCCGCCGCCCCATTGTACAATGCCACCAAGTCATCGACGCCGGGTGACTCGATGAAGCGCACAGAGGGCTCCAGCGCCAGGTCCTGAATCTTGGTGTAGACGTCCCCGTACAGCCAGCCGGGACGCCCCGCGATCACCAGCGTGGGACACGCGTCGCGGGAGCGCAATATAGCCAGTGCCTCCAGCAGGCCCGGCAGGTTCTTGCGCGGCTCCCACACACCCACAGAAAGCAGATAGCCGGGTTCGAGCTCGCACCGCGACAGCACGGGCGCCACCTCGGCCTCCGCCAGGGGCCGGAATCTGTCGTCGGCAGCCAGGTGCGCGACGGTGATGCGCTTCGGCGAGACGTGCAACAGCGTCTCCAGGTCCTTCTGCGTCGCGACGGAGTCAACCAGGATGCCGTCGGCCCGCATCACCGCCCACGCGATCTGTCTGTTGTAGAACCTGCGCGCCTCTGAGGTGAGGTAGTCCGGATAGTGGAGGAAGTTGAGGTCGTGGACCGTGACGATCAGGCGGCGCGCACCCCAGACCGGGGGGATGAAGTCAGTGCTGTGAAGGACGTCCAGCCGCGAGGTCAGCAGCTCGACGCCCAGCGCCCACTTCTCCAGGGGATGGTGTGGTGGCGTCCAGACCGCCTTGGTGCGGACACCGGGGAAGGCCAGTGGATCCTGTTCCCCGCGATGCGAGATCAGAGTCAGACGTTCCGGCGCGACCAGCTCACCGAGCGCACGGGCCAGTCGCCGTGCATAGCGCGAGATGCCGCCGGGCGCGTACGCGTGCAGACGCAGATCGATACCAATTCTCATGGGCACGCGCAGGTCACCTCAGCGGGCAATACCATCCCCGGCACCGGCGTGGCCCTCCGGATCGCACACGTCCGCGAGCACCTCACGCGCGTGCCGCTCGCCCAGCCGGAAGAGACGTTGGTGGTTGTCACGCTGGTAGAGCGTCATATTCCCCACCGGCAGCGGGACCACGGGGGAGACGAAGCGAATCCACCGCAGGCCGGGGTGCTCGCCCAGCCGGCGCTCGGCCTCCAGCAACCGGTAGTCGTGCCACACAGTCTCGGTGAGCATCATGTCCAGCGCCGGTTCAAACGAGGCCCAGAGCGCCTGCGGAATGCCCAGAAGCTCCTCCTTGGGCATAGGCAGCTCGCGCCCGGGTTCCCAAGACTGTGCCGGGCGTCCGGGCCACGGAGCCATCATCACCACGACGACCTCGGTCGCCCCCTGTGCCAGCGCCGTGCGGAACGGGGTGTTTGAGATCGTGCCGCCATCCAGATAGGTGCGCCCCCCCACGGCCGTCGGCTCGTACCACAGAGGGATACTGCAGCTGGCCTGTACCATCCAGGGCTTGATGCCCTGATCGCCGCGGTTGCTGAAGGTCACCAGCTTGTGTTCGTCGGCGTCCACAGCGGTGACCCATACATCATAGGGTGAGCTATCGCCGTTGAGCACCTGGTCGTCGATCCACGGGCGGTCACGCCACTTCGTCATCCGACCCGTGATGGTCGCCACGAGCGGGTCTGTGTCGAAGATGTGGGTTCGCCGCATCAGCATATTGTCGACAAAGACATCGCTCGCCCGCATCTTCTGGACATCACCGGTCCGCAAGTCCAGCCAGCGGTCGCGGAGCGCGTCCACCGAGATACCCGAACCCAGGGCAACCGCGTTGACCGCGCCGATGGACGTACCCACCAGCAGGTCCGGGCGCCAGCCGACCTGCGCCAGGTACGTCAACACGCCGATATGGTAGGCGCCGCGGCCCCCACCACCGGACAACACCAAGGCTCGGCGTGCGGCTGTCTCACCCATTGCTGCCCCCAATCTTGACCACGCCCTAATACCCGCTGGACCGGTCCACGACGTTGCGCATCGGGTCGCCCCGCAGATAGCGCCCAAGGTTGTCCAGGAAGAGCGCCGCCTCACGGATCTTCATGTGCGGCGTGCTCCAGCTGTTGTGCGGCGTGGCGATAACGTTACTCATCCCCCAGAGCGGAGAATCCTCGGGCAGGGGTTCCTCCTCGAAGACATCCAGGGCAGCGCCCCCGATGGCCTTCGACCTGAGCGCCTCGATCAGGGCATCCTGATCGACGAGCGGCCCGCGCCCAATGTTGATCAGCCACGCATGATCGCGCATCTGGGCCAACTCCTCACGGCCGATCAAGTTGTGCGTCTCTGGCGTCAGCGGCGCCGAGAGCACGACGAAGTCGGCGACCTGCAGCACCTGTGGGAGCTGGTTAGCGGCATAGACGACGTCCACCCCCTCGCCCCCGCGCTCTGGGTGCCGGCGCGTGGCCAGCACGCGCATCCCCAGCGCCTTGCACCGCTTGGCAATCTCGATCCCGATGCTACCGAGGCCGATGATAGCCACGGTCTGTCCCATCACCTCGCGCAGACGCAGAACGTGCCAGCGGCTCGCGCGCTGCTGTGCCATGAGCTCGGGCATCCGCTTGCTCACCATCAGGATGTAGGCGAGCACCGTCTCGGCGATAGGGATGTCGAAAACGCCACTGCCGTTGGTTACGATGACGTCCTGGTCGGGCAAGAGCGCGCTCAGCGCGATCTCGGCCCCCGAGGCCACCGTCTGAATCCACCGGACCGAAGGCATGCGCAGGAGCCGCTCGATGATCTCGTCGGGCATCGACCAGGGCAACACGACGATCTCGGCCCCGGTAGGGTCATCCGAAAGGCCACCCTGGTTGTCCAAGGTGACAATGTCACACATCTCGGTCACACGGCGGCCCTCCACCAGATCGCAGGTTGGGGACGCCAGCAGCGGCAACAGAAAGCTGGGAGCGATGATTTTCATTGTAGGCCTCAGATCTAGCTTGATGGGACGCAGCTTACCCGTCTTTGAACGTCAGGGCAAGAGCGCCCATTCCGCAGGGCTCATCCTGACACAGCCAGGTTCTGCAGTGCAGGTAGGGATCATTGTGCTATCATGCCCCGGGAGGTCACATGCCAGATCGCTACATCATCCATTACGCAGAGCTGGGACTCAAGGGCCGGAACCGGATCAACTTTGAGCGACGGCTGGTCAGCAACATCGAGACCGCGCTCGGGGATCTGGGCCCGGTCAAGGTCCGGCGCTTCCACAGCTACCTGTCGGTCACGGTGCCGCCGACTCCTCCCGCGGCACAGATCGAACACCGCCTTCGACGCATCCCCGGTATCGCTTACTTCGCCCCCGTGACCGTGACCGCGTTGGACCTTGCCGTGATCACCAAGACCGCGCTGTCGATGGCCAAGGACACGATCACACCGGAGATGAGTTTCCGGGTGAGATCGACGCGCGGCAACAAGCAGTTCCCCATGACCTCGCCCGAGATCGACCGGCACGTGGGCGGCGAGGTGCAGGACCTGACGCAGGCGCGCGTCGATCTGACGGACGCCGACGTGACGCTCTCGATCCAAATCTATGACGATGAGGCCTATCTCTTCGCCCGGCGCATCAAGGGTCTGGGGGGGCTCCCCGTCGGCTCGGCCGGGCGAGTCCTGGCGCTCTTCTCCGGGGGTATCGATTCCCCCGTCTCCGCCCATCTAATGATGAAGCGCGGCTGTGCCATGGATTTCGTGCACTTCCACCTTCTGCGCGGATCGGAGGCACTCCGCACCTCGAAGATCGTGGCGATGGCGCGGCAGGTGCTCGCGCCGCACCGCACGCCCGGACGCCTCTATATGGCCTCGGCTGCCCCTTTCGAGGCCGCGATGGCGTCACTTGACTCCAGGGTAGCCACCGTCGTCTTCCGCCGATTCATCATGCGCGTCGCTGACAAGCTGGCCCGCCACCGTCGGGCACAGGCGTTGATCACGGGCGAGAGCGTAGGCCAGGTGGCCTCACAGACGCTCAAGAACATCAACCTTATCGCACGGGCCACCGACCTGCCCATCCTGCGGCCCCTGATCGCCATGGACAAGCTCGAGATCATCGACCTGGCTCGGCAGATCGAGACGTATGATCTCTCGATCCAGCCCTATCGTGATCCGTGTTCGCTCCACTCGCGCCGTCCCGCGACCTGGGCCAAGCTCGAGGATGTGCTCGCGGTCGAGGATGAGATCGGCGCAGAAGCCCTCGTGACGGAGACACTCGCCAACCACATCGAGGAGATCAGGATCACCTTCGACGCCTAGTCCAGCGGGTCATGCGGCCCGCTCGCCACGCCGGGCACTTCTTTCACCGTCTATAGCATCTGCTATACTACGCCTATGGACCTACGCACCTTCCTCCGCGCGTTGGAGGACGCATCCGAGCTACGGCGCGTCGCGACCGCCACCTCACCGACGTTTGATGTCGCCCGCGCCATCGCCCAGCACGACGGGCAGCCCCTGCTCTTCGAGGACCTGGACGGCTTCCCCGGCTGGCGTCTAGCAGCGGGCTATGTGGCGCAGCGCAGCCACTTCGCGCGCGCCATCGGCTGTGGCGTCGACGAGCTGATCCCACGGATGAACGACGCCGTGGCCCATCCAGTGCCGCCTGCCCGGATCACCAATGCGCCGTGCCAGCAGGTGGTCATCGACGATGTCGATCTGACGCGGATTCCCATCCCCCGCTACCATCCCCAGGACGGCGGTCCCTATGTCACCACCGGGGTCGCCGTGATCTATGACCCCGACTACGGGCGCAACCTTTCCTTCCACCGCCTGATGCGGATTGGTAAGGACCGTCTGGTGGGCCGCATTGTGGAGCAGCGCGGTACCCACACCGCGTGGGGCAAAGCCGACGAAGGACTGCCGATGGCCGTGTGCATCGGACTCCCCCCGCATGTCCTGCTGGCGGCGGCGATGTCCCCGCCAAAGGGCATCGACGAGCTGTCCGTGGCCAACGCGATGGCGCCGACGCCGATGACGCGGGCCACAACGCTGCCGCTGGAGATTCCCGCGGAGGCCGAGTTGGTGCTCGAGGGCTACCTGACCCACGACTTCGCCACCGAGGGCCCCTTCCCTGACCTGACAGGAACGATGGACGGCACGCGCGAGCAGCCGGTCTTCCACGTGACCACGGTCACCCACCGCCGCGACCCGATCTTCCACGCGCTGCTGCCGGCGGGTCTGGAGCACAAGAATCTGATGGGGATGCCGCGGGAGCCCACCATCTTCGCCGAGGTCAATCGGGTGACAAGGTGCACGGGCGTTCGCATCACGCCGGCGGGCTGTTCGTGGCTCCACGCAGCGGTGCAGATCGTGCCACAGGGCCCCGGCGACGCACGGAGCGCCATCGAGGCAGCTTTCCGCGGTCATTCGTCACTCAAACACGTGGTCGTCGTGGACACCGACGTCGACATCCACAACTCCGCCGACATCGAGTGGGCCATCGCAACCCGATTCCAGGCCGACCGTGATCTGACGATCTTCGAGGACCAGCCCAGCTCCAGCTTGGACCCGAGCGCGCGCCAGGCGCCCGGACAGAAGGCGCGCACGACCAAGATGGGACTGGATGCCACGGTACCCTGGGGTGAGGATCGGCAAAGCTACCAGAGGGTCCGCTATGATGGTCAAACCGACCAAGGAGAGACATCGTGAAGTGGGTCAACACCTTTAACCGCATCGTCGTTGTGATCTCGTGTCTAGTTCTGATCGTGGCCTTGACCGCACTGTTCCTGCTGCCGCAGACCGTGCTGCTCTCATTGGGCCAGTGGATGCTCGATTGGGGCATCTACATCCAGGACCTGGATCCCTGGGCGCGATTCGGCATCGGCATCGCGCTGGCGCTCGTGGTCGACGTGATCCTGGTGATCTTCATCGTCCTGCAGATCCTGCGGCCCCGCAGTCGCTTCCTGCGAGTGCAGAAGGTCGCCGGCGGCACGGCCAACATCAACACCAAGAGCGTCATCGAACTACTCCAGTACCGGCTGGATCCGCTACCCGGTGTCATCAAGATCACCCCCACCATCAAGGCCAAGGGCAATCGGGTGACAGCGAGGGTGGATGCCGGCGTGGCGCGCGGGACCAACGTCCCCCAGGTCGCCAACCAGCTCATCAACCTAATCCAGACAGTACTCACCGAGGAGATGGGACTCCAGATCGCCGGGCAGCCCGAGGTGCAGGTGACCGTTGCTCGCCAGACCGGGTCGCGGACCGAGACGACGTTGACGCCGCCGCCCGCCATTGTCGTGGCCCCGCCGGAGCCATTCGCAGAGGTGGCCGAGGACGAGCTCCCGGCACCCCCGCCCCTGGAGACCGGGGACGATGAGGAGAGTGGCGCCGCGTGACCGAAACGACGGTGCTGTCCCCGGGGGCCTTGCTGGAGGCTCTGATCTTTGCCGCGCCGCAGCCTGTCCTGATCGACGATTTGGCCGGGGCCACGAAGCTCGAGGTGGAGGAGGTCGAGTCTGCCCTGGAAGCCCTGACGGTGCAGTTTGCCTCTCGCGGTCTGCGACTGCAGAGAGTCAGGGATCGGGTGCAGTTCGTCACAGCGCCGGAGGCCGCCGACGCCATCGAGGAGCTCCTGGGCCTCGACGTGCAGTTGCGTTTCACGCAGGCCGCGCTGGAGACGCTCTCCATCGTGGCCTACGCACAGCCGGTGACCCGCCCACAGATCGAATCCATCCGCGGCGTCAGCTCGGATAGCACCCTCCGCACCCTGCTCTCGGCAGGCATGATCGAGGAGCAAGGCCGCGCAGAGACGCTGGGAAGACCAATCCTCTACGCGACGACCTTCGAGTTCCTGCAGCAGTTCGGGCTCGAGGGCCCGGATGAGCTGCCGCCGCTGGTGAAGTCGCAGCCCCCCGAGGAGACCGAGGGTGAGGACGATGAAGGGCCCGCTGAAGGGTCTCCGGAAGGACAGACCCCAACAGAGGGGTGACGTGAGTCGCCGCCCACACCGAACACCAAGCCCCACGCCACGTGGGGCTTTCCCTTGCTCTGACACCAAGCAGCGAGGGCCGTCCGGGGTCACCCTTCGTGCCCGCGCGATGGGTCGAGGCCTTGTGGCTGCCCTGACCCTGTCGGCGCTGCTTCTGACACTCCTCCTCGCGCCACCCCACGCCTCGGCGCAGACCTCGGGGGAGACGGTTGGCGTCTACTATATCGGGCCCGAGGACGCGGTCGCCGCCGCCATCGATCTCGCGTCCCCCTACATCGTGCGTGTGGACCAGCCAGAGCTGGCGACCGTGGTCGTGATCAACAACGTGCCGTTGCAGGAGACGCTCTCGGCGTTCAGCGATGGGATACAGCAGGAACGCACCGGATTGGTGCTCTTCTGTGGGTCGCTCTTCCCTCAGAGCACCAACGACCTGCGACGCCTGCTGGGGTTCAGCACCTTTGGGCTGGACCAGGTAGCGGAACCGTCACGCGTCTCGCCGGCAGATCGGGATGATCCGCTGGTCCGGGCACTCACCTGGACATCGGCTCCGGTAGTCCACTCACGCACCATTATCGACAACGCCAACCTCCTGCTGCCGATCATCGCCACCGGCGGGGACGAGGGCACCACGTCCTCCGGCGTGATCCAGCGTGTGCGGGGTCGCGACACGACCCAGGCGCTCATCGTGGGTGGATGGATGACACATCCCTCGAACGAGGCGTGGACGAGCTGGCCCTACTTCAACTACCTCATCTACCGGGTGATCTATGACGCGGCGGGTATCGGTCGCCCGCTCTCCTACACGGACTACCCCGGCTCACCGACACCTCAGAGGACCAGCAGATGGGCTATCGCCGGTGCGGGTGTGGGCGTCCTACTGGGCAGCCTCGCGGTCTTCTACGGTGCTCGCCGGCGGCTCTTCCTGGGACCACCCACACCACCCCAGAGCGCCGACCGTCGCCAACCGGGGAGCACGGCTGCCGCGTGGCAGCAGGCCGGTTTCCGCCGACCATTGGCGGGATTCCTCGCCTATCTCCCCCTGGGCGTGCTGCTAGCGGCCCCAAGCGCGGCCTTCCAGCTCTATGTACTGCCCGAGATCCTATTCACCGACGCGCAAGGCTATGGCCTCTGGGCGATCGTCGGCCGGTGGACGCTGGCTGCCTGGGTCCTGCTGGATGCGGGGACCGGCACGGCTGCGGTGCGGCACTTTGCCGCGACGCGCACACACCAACCGGAGCGAGCCGCGCGCTATCTCCAATTCCACGTCTGGTGGCAGTTCCTCAGCGGTGCCGCCCAGATCGCCGTCGTTGGCCTCCTGTCGGCGTTCGCGATGCCGGCTGTGGGGCTCGCGCACTTCACCTACTATCTGTTGGCTCGGGCCCTGCTCCAGATTCCGGGATTCCTCTCGGTCTTCGGCATCGCCGCCAGGGCGCGGCAGAGATTCGACCATGAACAGCTGCTGAACCTGTTTGCCCAGGTCATCGTGCCCCTGCTTCAGATCGGGGCCGTCGTGGTCTTCCTGTCAGTGGGGGAGGCGCGTCCCGAACTCGGGGTTGGCGTGGCAGGTGCGATCGGGTTGACCGCGGGGGCCCTCATCGGGGAGGGACTGACCTTCCTGCTGGGGGCCCGGCTCCATCGACAGGATGGACAGACCTTCCGAGCTCTCTTCGTGCCCGCCTTCGACGGCAAGACAAGCCGTGAGGTCCTCGCGTTTGGCATCCCGTGGGCCGTTGGCGCAGCGATCCCGGCAGTCGGCGCCGTCATCCAGGTCCTTCTGCTGGACGGGCGACTGACGGCGCTGGGGATCGACACCGGTGTCTGGGCCAGCCTGATCGGGGTGACCGCGGCCTTCGAGGTCCTCTTGACCGGCCTGTATCTTGGCCTGATGCCGGCCCTGGCAGAGGCGGCGCCGTTCGGCTATAAGACCCTGCTGCGCCACTACGTCAGCCAGTCTATCCGCTATGGCGCGTGGACGAGCCTGATGCTCTTCGCGGCCATCAGCGCCATAGCCGGCAACGCGCTGCGGCTGGTCCCGTGGCTTGGGGAGAGCCCACTGGCACCGTGGCTGCTGCCGATCATGGCCTGGGGCGCCCTGCGGTGGGCGGCCTGGCTGCCCGACAGGATGCTGGAGGCCGCGGGAAAGCCGGCCTTGGTCACCCTGCTGGCGACACTCGAACAGGGCATCCGCCTGGGCAGTGCTCCCTTTCTTATCGCGCTCTGGGGACTACCCGGCCTGCCGGCAGCCTACGTGGCCGGTCTCCTGGTGCGGGCGATCGTGGGGCGGGCGCTGTCGAGTCGACACCTGGTCAAAGCGCGCATCCATGTCTGGCAAAGCCTGATCGCGCCGGCGATCTCCGCAGTGATCATCTACCAGGCACTCCAGTGGGCGAGCACCCTGGGTGGGGGCGAGGACTGGCAGACCAGTGTGGCCATAGGGGTGGCGCTACTCCTGCCGGCCCTGCTGGTCCACGGTCTCCTCACTGCGCTCCTGGGGGGCTGGGATGACGGCGGACTGGCGGAGCTGCGGCGTGCGGCGGACATCAGCGGCATCGGGCGCCCCTTTGCCTGGTTGCTGTGGCAGTGCGTCCGCCTGGGGTCCCGCATCTCTCCGCTGCACGGGCGCTTCCCGATGCCGCTATACGCCCTTGCCGACGACGAGGCGCAATCGCTGACGGTCGCACAGCAGGGCTAGGGGCTCTTTGCCCTTCCCCACTACGCCGGCGGCTGCCGGCAGCTCGCCGGTCCCCAGAGCGCCGGACTGTTGTCCGGCTGGAGCTTCTCCCCCTTGTGCTCGCTCCGGACAACAGTCCGACGGCCAGGCGTCAGATGTCGCCGACCGTCCGCCAGACCTCGACCGCGGCCCCGTCGATGCGCACCCGGTCCCCGGTCCTGATGCTTTCAATCGGCACCCGATCCACCATCGGTATCTCGCTGATGATCGCGCCCACCGCCACAATCGGCTCGCTCTCGACGTTGACGATCCCCGCCGGTGCCAGTCCGTTCGCCGCGAGCTCGTAGAGCACATACGACCCCACCGTGCTCCCCTTCCCAGTGGGGAAGACGAGGACCTTCCCCGCGACACAGGCACCCTCAAGTGGGTGCCCGCGCTCCGTCACGATCCCCGTCGCGCCGTCCACGCCACCCAGAAATCCGATAGGCTCCGGAGAGACAAGCGCCGGGGCATCCGCGGCGCCCGACTTGATGATGCGGGCCTCGTATACCATCGATGCAGCGTTGTCTGTCACACGCCTACCATCCCCACGAGTCACCATTCACGATTCAGGTCGTTCTGGTGACTCGTCACTCCTGACCATCCCCCCGTCAGTGCCGCCTCAACACACCTCGCGACGCTCCCGAACACTGCTTCCACCCGCGCCAGATTGCGCAGGTAGTACGCGCCCTTGGCCGAAGCCGTGGCCACAGCGGAGAAGCCGAGATCGCGCACAGGCGCAATGGCCATGCACGCATCGGCAAAGACGCTGCCGCCCGCTGCCTTGATTACGTCGACCGACCCTTGCACGGCGGCAAGCTCTCGCACTGGGCGCGCGCAGGTGATCCACAGGGGAAGGACCAACTGTCGACCTCTGACCATCTCTGCCACCCGCGCGATCTCCGCTAGCGAGGCATGAGGACAGCCGATCCAGACCAGATCGATGGCGACCACATCATCGCTGAGAAGCCTGTAACCGGGCCGGACATCGTCGACAGCGAGGACATCCGCAGCATCCGACGGGACGATCCCGGCGACCGCCTCCGGTGTCACACCCTCGACGTGGTAGAGGGCCACCGCGCCCGTCGCCGCCATCGCGGCGCCCAGCGCCTTGAGTTTCTCCTCCCCTAGCGGGTCATCCCCATCAAGGGGCAGTCCCTGGAAATAGGGCACAGCCCTACGGGTGGCCTTCCCCACCAGCGCTCCCAGCGCGCTGTAGTCGGCGATGGTCTCGGGCTGGGCTGAAACCTCAACGCGCAGGCTCGGCCGGCGGCTCTCGTCGAGGTGTAGTCCGTAGGCGCCCGTGCGCCCGACGATGGCAGCGGCAATGGCCCCAGGACCTCCCTCACGGTTGGTGCGCGCACCGAGGACGCTGTTAGCGAAGGAGACCGCCGAGGACTCCGCCCAGGACACGTGAGCGCCCCGACGGGGGCGGTTGCCGATCAGATACGGGGTGCACGTGGGCACTGGGGTGCCGCCACCGACACCCATCCGGGCGAAGACATCCACCACCTGCTGCTGTTTGTCCGCAAACTCGGTCGAAAACCCCTGGCAGGGCCAATCGACCATATCCATCGCGGTCGGGTTCAGCGTGGTGGGTACGCGCACCCGCGCGCCCTCGTTAGCCCACTCACGGAGGAAGGAGAGCCCTGCGTCGCCGATGTTGCGAAAGGAGACCCCAGAAATCTGCACGCTCTCGACAGGGATCAGTCGCTCGGCGCCATAAATCGAAGCCAGCGCCACCACGATCTCCATCGCGCGTCGTGTCGCCGGCCCATCCTCGCCGGCCAGCCACGCCCGCTCCTCCGCCGTCAGTTCCATACCGCGATTCTATCCGAGGCAATGCAGCTGAACAACTCACCAGGATCGGGCCGCGCATCTCACACGCCACTGCTCGACGATAATAGGCCGGGCTGTCTAGCCCGGCCTACATAGGCAACGCCGCGGTTTCATTGCAGTAAGTTGCCATAGTCGGCAACCTACTGCAATGAAATCTTATCACCCTGCCACCAGTACCTCCCGCAAGAAGCGTCCGGTGTAGCTCTCCGGCACCTGTGCCACCGCCTCAGGACTCCCCTGCGCGACGATCCTGCCACCCGCGCGCCCACCCTCGGGCCCCAGGTCGATCACCCAGTCCGCGCTCTTCACGACATCGAGATGATGCTCGATCACCAGCACACTGTGACCCGCCGCCACCAGCAGGCTCAAACTGTGTAGCAGCTTCTCGATGTCGGCGGCGTGCAAGCCCGTCGTCGGCTCGTCCAGGATGTAGAGGTTGTGCTTGCCGCGCTTGATCTTGCCCAGCTGGTGCGCCAGTTTGATGCGCTGCGCCTCACCACCCGAGAGCTTCGTCGCCGGGTGCCCCAGCGCGAGGTAGCCCAGGCCCAGTCGGTCCATCGTGTCCAGCTTGTGCCGGATGTTCCGGTGGTCAGCGAAGAAAGCCGCCGCCTCGTGGATGGACATCGCCAGCACGTCGGCAATCGACTTCCCCCTGTACCTCACCTCCAGCGTGTCCGCATTGAAGCGCGCGCCCTTGCAGACCGGGCAGACCGCCTCGACGTCGGCCATGAACTGCAGGCGGGTGCGCAGCACACCCTCGCCGGCGCACTCGTCACAGCGCCCCTCCTTGACGTTGAAGCTGAACCGAGAGGCAGTGTAGCCCCGCGCTTGTGCGTCGGGGATCCGGGCAAAGAGACGGCGAATCGCGGTGTAGACGCCGATGTACGTCGCCGGGTTCGATCTCGGGGTGCGGCCGATGGGCGACTGGTCGATGTTGATGACATCGCTCACGTAGTCGATGCCCTCCACGGCGCGGTGATCGCCGGGCAGAACACGGCTGTCGTGCAGCGTCGCGTAGAGCGCCTTGTAGAGTATCTCGTGGATCAGACTGCTCTTTCCGGATCCGGAGACACCGGTGACGCAGGTGAAGACGCCCAGCGGGATCGTCACATCGAGATCGCGCAGGTTGTTCTCCCGCGCCCCCCTGATCACCAGGTTGTGCCCGTTCGGCGCACGCCGACCTTCGGGCAGCGGGATCGAGACGGTGCCCCCCAGATACCGACCGGTCAACGAGGCGGGATCCGCCAGGACCGCGGCCATAGGGCCCTGCGCCACGACCTCCCCGCCGAAGTCGCCGGGGCCGGGTCCCATCTCGATGACGTGGTCCGCAGCCCGGATGATCGCGTCATCGTGCTCCACCACCACCACCGAGTTGCCCAGGTCCCGCAGCCGCTGCAGCGTCAAAATCATCTTCTGCGTGTCCTGTGGGTGCAACCCGATGGTCGGTTCGTCCAGGACGTAGAGCATGCCCATCAGATCAGATCCGATCTGCGTTGAGAGACGGATACGCTGCGACTCCCCGCCCGAGAGCGTGTTCGACGGGCGGTTGAGCGTCAGGTAGTCGACGCCTATGTCCAGCAGCAGCTGCAGCCGGCGCGTGATCTCGTTCAAGACCTGGGTACCGGCCTTGCGACGCCTCTCGGGGATCGTCACGTCATTGAGGAAGGCGATTAGCTCGTCGAAGGCCATCGTCCCCAGATCGTGGATCGTGCGCCCACCGACGGTCACCAGGAAGCGCTGCGGGCGCAGTCGCTTGCCGCCACAGTCGGGACACGTGGTCTCGACCATAACCTTCTTCAGCCATTCCTCCATCCAGTGGTTGTAGGTGCCCTCCTTGCGGTAGCGGCGGTAGCTGCGCTCGATGCGGCGGATAATGCCGGCGAAGCGCATCTCACGCCCCACATGGCGTTCACCCACCTTTGCGCCCGGGGGCAGGACGATCATGAAGCGCTCTCCGCGCGTGCCGTGGAAGAGCAGGTCCACGGCCTCGGGCGAGAGATCGCGGAACGGCGTGCCCAGACTGAAGCCGTAGGCCTGGGAGAGGCTGTAGATGATGCGCCCCGTCCAGCTGTCCTTGTCGTAGTTGAGCACCTCTTTCGCGAGAGCGCCCTCGCGGATACTGCGGCTCCGATCCACAATCAGCAAGTCCGGATGCACCTGACGGTAGGTGCCCAGCCCCATACAGGTCACGCACGAGCTGGATCCCGACGGCAGGTTGAAGCTGTAGTAGTGGGCCTCCACCTCGCCCATCAGTGTGCCGTGCTGCGGGCAGGTGCCGGGCGCGGTCCACCCGTCAGGACCGTGGAGGCTGATGAACGCCTCCCCCAGCAGTAGACCGTGGTCCAGCGATGCCAGCACCTGCTTGTCGATACCCGGCTTCACCACGAAACGGTCCACCATCACGTCGATCTGGTAGTCCTCATCCTCGTCCAGGTTCAGCTCCTGGCTGGTGTCGACCAACGCACCGTCGATGTAGGCGCGACGGTATCCCTTGGTTCGCACGTCGTCGAAGAGGTACGCCCAGTCCTCGCCGTGGAACTTGCGCACCGGGGCTCGAATCTCGACCTCGCTCCCCACCGGCAGGGCCATCACGGCCTCCAGCAACTGTTGTGCGCTCCGCGCCGGCACCTCGTGACCGCAGTACGGGCAGTGGGGCACCCCGATGGTCGCATAGAGCATGCGCAGGTAGTCGTAGATGTCGGTGATCGTGCCCACCGTCGACCGCGGGTTGCGCACCGTTGTCTTCTGCTCGATGGAGATCACCGGCGAGAGCCCGGTCACGAAGTCGACGTTCGGACGCTTGAGCTGGACCACGAACTTCTTCGCAAAGGCCGACATCGACTCCAGGAACCGCCGCTGCCCTTCTGCATAGACCGTGTCGAAGGCCAGCGACGACTTGCCCGACCCGCTGACGCCCGTGATCACCACGAGCTGGTTCCGCGGTATCTCCACCGTGATGTTCTTCAGATTGTGCTCTCTGGCGCCCTGCACTCGTATCGTGTCGCGCATCCTTCCTCCGTTCCCCTACCGATTCGTAGTCACTCCCAGTCGCTGAGGTCATCGCTCTCATGGTAGTAGGCCGGCTCGTCGAGGGTGACCGTGCTCTTGCGGGTCAGCCGCACGGGGGAGGAGAGGCGGTCGATGACGCCGTGTCGGGCCAGCCAGTCATAGACGCCGCCCAGCTCCGTCCGCGGCACCTTCTTGCTGAAGTGCATCGCCAGCTCGGTGACGGTGCACGGGCCATCGGCCTCGGCGAGGTAGTCCAGCACCGGCTGGAGGAGCAGGTCGGCGCGGTCGACCAGGTAGCCGTCAATCAAGTCCAGCGCCTGCCGGATGGTCCCCTCGGTCTTCGGCCCGTGGACCAGGTCGAGGTAGACCGTGGTGAAAAAGCCGGGGTTGAAGGCCAGGGCCTGATCCAGTGCCTCGCGGCCCGGGGCCTCCCCGTTGAGCACCGCCTCGACTCGGGCCAGCGCGTTGACGGCGAATAGAATCCACAGACTACTGTACGCGAGGTCGTGCTTGGCGTAGAACCACTTCTGCGCCTTCTCCAGGTAGTAGGGCACGATGGCCACCGCCGAGAGCAGCGCCATCCCCTGATCGCGATCGCCGACGCGACTGGACTCGATGAACCATTCTTCAATCGAGGGGTCCTTGCTGAAGAGAAGCTTGCACTGCGACCGCACCGAGTGCGCGATGGAACCCTGGAGCGACCCTTCCAGTATCTGGCGCAGCCGGCTCCGCGGGAAGACCTCGGCGAAGATGTTGATGCCGTCCACCGTCAACCAGACGTGCGGCTTCGCGCGGCTCTCGCGCCCGTCGCGCACGACAATGAACAGATCGATGTCAGACTTCTCCCACGGCTCACCCCGCGCCAGGCTGCCGTAGAGCGCCGCCGCCAGTACGTAGTAGTCCTCCTCCAGCCTCGCGACCAGCTCATCCAGCGCCGCGAAGTAGCGCGCCTTCACCGCCTCCAGATCGTGCATCCACAGCCTCCGTTCTCCTATTGAAGCGTCTGCCGGGGTCAATTCGCCGGGCGACTGCCACCCGACGAGGTGTCAGTCGCCCACCAGCGCATCGCTATATGCACGACAGGGTCGTGGTGTGACAAACACGGTCAGATCCTGACATGACCTGTCACAGATGTATGGTAGAGTGCATGTAGCTGATGGGGGATACACCCTCCCCATCAGCACCTGGCACCTTAACAACTCAATACGCTCGTTGGACCGGTCGACACTCTGCAGTGGCTGGAAGGAGACCACCTGTGGAAACGCGACTGAAGTCTAGCGAAGCCCTAGTAACACGTCTGTTGCCTGCAGCGAACGCCGATCCCGCGGATCGAGCGATCGCCTGGGAGGAGTGGTACGCGGGGACCGGCGTCTCGTCGGTACTGTCGTTCGTCAGGATGGCGAACAACACCGCGGAGCCCGATACCGAGATCGTGCAGGAGGCCATCACCACGGCCTACCTCGAGATCGAACGGGGGCGCTACGAGCAGCGCCGCGGCGTGCCGTTCACGGCCTACGTCAAGGGGATCGCGCGCAACAAGATCCGCGAAGCGCAGCGTCGCACGTGGCGCACACTTCCGCTGGAGGAGACGCTCTCGGCAAAGGAACCGGAGGCGACACGCATGGAGACGTTGATCGAGCGTCGTGAGCAGGTCGCCGCGGTCCGAGAGGCGATGACCCATCTACCGAAGAGCCGCCGCCAGGTCCTGACCCGGTGCCTGCGCGGACAGAGCACCCGCGACATCGCCCACGGACTGGGCCTCAGCGAGGCCGCCGTGCGGCAGCACAAGAGCCGTGGCGTGCGCAGCATCCGGCGCTACGTGCTCAGCCACTATCCATCGCTGGCACACAGCAGCTAGGGCAAGTAAGGGGTTCTGGGCGGGCAAGCAGGTTCCCGTTCGCCCAGACTCCCCTACATCGCAACCGGCACTTCAGTCGATGGACAAGATCCGATGGGTGACTTGTGAGCGCGGGCGAAGGATTCCCCCTTCGCCCCTGATCACGAGTCACTGATCACGCGACAGGTCCGACAAGAGCGAGGGATATTGATAGATCAGCAAACGGGCAAAGGTCGAATGGATAGCTTCGGATTTAGCCAAAGCTTGGGATCTAGGGCAAACCTTGGTCGAAGTGTGGAGACTTCACCTGGACTCAAGGTCGGTTGAAAGCCTGACGAAAAGCTAGATCCAGGCCGATCTCCAAAGCTTCGGGGAATTGAAGATTCCCGCAAAGGAATATGTTCGGATTGGCCCCAAGTTGGAGATTCTGGCGCCAAATCCCGAGCTCCAAATATCCTCGAATCAGCTAGAAGCGCTTCCAGATGGCACGGTGTAAGTTGGGAACCTGACACCGCCCCAAAATCCACAGGTAGACAACAGAAGAGAGGCGTCGGCTGCAGCCGACGCCTCTCTTCTGCTAGATGAACCTTGGTCCCCAATTGGAGCCTTCGTCCCTCCTCAGCTAGACGCGCTGGCGTAGCGCCGCAACCCCGTCCGAAAGAGCCCGGTCGCGCCGGCGAACAGGGCCGCCGCCAGGGCAACAGCCCCCAACAGCGCCCCCGGCGCCAGACCCCCACTCAGCGCCTGCGCAGGCACGGTGGTCATCACCCCCACCGGCACCACCCACGTCAGCACAAGTCGCAGCCAGCCGGGATAGATCCCCACTGGATAGCGCGCCATTTGGAAGAAGGCGTTGAAGAGCCACGTGAAGAGGAACCCCGGGCTCCAGAAGACTAGGCCGGAGAAGGCCAGCAGGATCGCGTAGAGCACGGCGACCGCCGCGATCAGGGCGATGGCGAACGCGACCAGATTCACCAGCGTCAGCGTCTGCCCCATGTGGACCACGGAGGCGGCAAGCACCCCGCCACCCAGTACCAGATCGATGAGGGCCAGCGGGCGCCAGTGACGCACGCTCGCCAGGAACTGTACATCCACGGGCCGCAAGAGCGTGAAGTCGAAGGTCCCGGTCCATATCTCGCCGTCCATCCCCGCCAACGCCTCGAGGCTGGGCCCGATGAAGAGGTTACGCAGGGCGCCCAGCATCAGGTAGGTCCCCAGCAGCGCCAACGTCGACGAAAGCGTCCACCCCTGGATCGAGTCCACCTGGCTGAAGAGCACCACCATACCCAGCAAGCCGGTGCCGAACCCCAGCAATGTATGCAGTAGGCTGATCCAGAAGTTGAGCTGATACGCCAGCAGATTCTGGAACGCCACCGCCACGAACGAGCGCACTAGCCTCAGGTATCGCATACGACCTCCCCGATCGAATCACAAATCACAGATCCCAACTCCCCGTCTACCTACCTTGATTCCGCACTCTGCCATTCCGTGATTTGGGGTTCGCCATTTGTGATTTATCCCTCATCCGCCCACGGCGGAGTAGCGGCGGATGCCCGTGCGCCAGAGGGCGGCGAAGGCGACGGCGGCGACGGCAACCCAGCCGACCTGGAATGCGAAGCCGGTGACCATCTCGCTCGCGCTGAGGTGCCCGGTGAGCACCTCCACAGGGAATCCGACCATATAGCGGAAGGGTAGCGCGGTGGACAGGGTTTGCAGGGTCCCCGGAAGGAGCCGCGTCGGCGCAGCTTGCCCCGCCAGCAGGAAGATCAACGCGTCCTGTAGCGCCAGGAGCGCATCCGCACGCGTCGCCCAGAAAGCCAGCAGCGCCAGCGCGTACCCCCAGAAGAAGCGCAGCGCCCAGGCGAGCACCAGTGCCGGCACGAATGCCAGCCCGTTCGCCCAGGTCACGCTCATCTCCGGGCGCAGCACGAGGGCTAGCCCCAGCACGATCGGGATGTCAAAGATCATGTACACGACCTTGCCGGCGACCTCACTGGAAAGCGTGTCGAAGACCGGCGAGAGCGGGCGCAGCAGGAGCTGGTTCATCCCCCCATACCGGATCACATCGCCCACCGTCCAATTGGTCTGCGAGTAGGTCAGTTGGTTGACCAAGATCAGGACAAGATAGTAGGCGACGAACTCGCCTCGCGTCATCCCGCCCACCACCCCACCGCCCGCCGCCGTCGACCAGACAAAGAGGTAGATCAGCGGCGGGATCATCCAGCCAAACGCCAGGAGGAAGAAGAAGCTGCGATGCTGGAGCCAGCTCAGCCACGTGCTCTTGATCAGCGCCCAGCCCCCGCGCAGGTTGAGCGCCATCACATCAGCACCTTGTATCGCAGCCAAACGAAGTTCTCGTCCAGCGTCTCGACCTCCAGCAGCTTCAGCGGGATCACGCCATCTCGGGACTCGAGGTCGGGCGCCACGAAGAGCGAGCGCGGCGTCTGCCCCCCCGCCAAGCTCGGGTTGAGGATCACACACACCTCCGAGATCAGCCCCTCTCGCAGCAACACCCCGTTGAGGACGCCGCCGCTATCCGTCCGCACCACCTCGATCCCATGTTGCGCGTTCAGTGCCTCCAGCGCGGCCCGTAGATCGACGTGATCCTCGCCGGTCACGATGGTCTCGATCCCCATCGCCATCAGCTCATCCCGGTACGCGTGCGGCGTCGCTGCCGAGACGAGCACGATGGCGTCGCCCCAGTACTCGGCCCGCAGAATCTGTCGCCAGCTCTTGATCTGCCCTTTGCTGTCGACCACCACGATGGGCAACAACCCCTCCGGCTTCTCCGACGGTGAAGTCGCTAGGTCCGCCTCGCTGTCCGGCGTCGGGAACGCCGCCAGCATCGTCGCGCTCCCCGAGAGCATCGCGTGCGGTGGGAACCGGTCCATCACTCGATAGTAGAGGAACCCATCATCCAGCATCCAGTCCATCCGTCCATCGACGGTCACTTCGCTGTGTAGTATGACCTTGGGCAGCATCAGTTCTCTCCCCCCTCGTCTCCAATCCCCAATCCCTCGCTGTACACTTGATCAATCACGGCCTCGATCGGCGGATCCTCTACGGTCAGATCGACCACGGGGAGGGTGTTGAGCAGTCGGGACGTCATCCGTGGGGCGTCATCGCGGGCCACGCGCAGCGTGAGCTGTCCACCCTCCTGTGCCACGATCTCGGCGCCCTTCGGAAGGTCTCTCGCAGCGACGCCGTCGACGGGTACGCCATTGCCGAGGCTCATCCGGATCAGCTTGAAGGGCGCCAGCCGGTGCGCCAGACCGCTGAGCTCTCCGTCGTAGAGCAGGTTCCCATAGTGAATCAAGATGACGCGGGGACAGAGCGCCGTGACGTCGGCCATGTAGTGACTGGTGAGGATGACGGTCACCTCACGGCGCTGGTTGTACTCGGCCAGGAAGCGCCGCAGCCGCCCCTGCATCGAGACGTCAAGACCCAGCGTCGGCTCGTCCAGATAGAGTACGTCGGGGCGATGGAGTAGGCCGGCCACAAGCTCACACTTCATCCGCTCGCCCAGCGAGAAGTTGCGCACGGGCTTGGTTAGCAACTCCTCCATCTCCAGCAGCGCGACCAGCTCATCGAGCGTCTCGGTGAACTCTCTCTCAGGCACCCCGTAGATCTCACCCAGCACCCGGAAGCTGTCCATCGGGCCGATATCCCACAGCATCTGGCTCTTGTTGCCGAGCACCATACTTATCCGGCGCAGGTACGCCGGTTTCCGGCGCCAAGGCACGTGACCCAGCACCCGCGCGTCCCCTGCGGTCGGATACATCAGACCGGAGAGCATCTTGAGAGTCGTGGTCTTGCCGGCGCCGTTGGGGCCGATGAACCCGACCATCTCGCCGGCGTCTATCTCGAAGCTGATGCCGCGCACGGCCTCGACATCGCGATAGGTGCGCCACACCAGGCTCTTGAGTGCGGCCCCGACGCCCGGCGCTCGCTCGGGCACGCGGTACGTCTTCGACAGGCCGTCGACAGCGATTGCAGACATAGCACCTCCTGGGCGGATAGGGGTGAAAAGGAGAGGGATCCGAACGTGAGGACCAGGGTCGCGATCGAGCTCGGGAATCCCTCCACTTTCATCGTACAACATTGGTGTACTAACGGAGGGTTAGAGGGCAGGAGGGAAGAGGCGTCCTACGCCTTCAGTATACGCGATATAGCCACACTGAGACAAGCGCAGAGACGGCCCGGCATCCTGTGTGGATACCGGGCCGTCGTCAGTTGGTCGGAAGGGGATCAGGCGCCTAGCTTGATCCTCAGCGTCTTGATCTCGAACGGGGTGAACGGGAGGCGAACAGCACCGTCTGCCACGGCAAGATCGCCGATCACGTTCTCCATCAGGTCGGCTTCGAAGATCGAGTCGACCGGGAAATTGAGCGTCAGCAACGCATCTGCCGACGTACCGCCCGCTTCGTAGAGGCGCACGATGACGTCGTTGCCGTCCTCAGCCTGCTTCACGGCCTCGATCACCACGTTCGGTGTGTCCAGCGACACCCAGGAAACGCTTCGCGGAGCAGATCCGGCGTGAGGCGTCACAGGCGTGACCGTGAGCGGCACATTCAGCGCATACGCCTCCTCGATCACACCACCCTCGACAGCGTCGCCCTCGTGCGGGTAGAAAGCATAGGTGAACTCGTGATCGCACTGGTCTGTGTATCCCAGATGCGGTTCGCCCGCAGGGTAGACCTTGTCCCGCTCGCGATTCGCGCCAGGGTAGAAGGCGCTTCGCAGAAGGTTGAGGTCGATGACGTTGTCTTTGATCTTGTGCCCGTACTTGGAGTCGTTGATCAGGGCAGCCCCGAAGTCCCGCTGTGAAAGGTCCACCCACTTGTGGGCCGCGACCTCGTCTCGCGCCAGGTCCCAGGTCGTGTTGCGGTGCGTCGGGCGCTTGATGTGGCCGAACTGGATCTCGTAGGTCGCCTCCTCAGCGTGGACGGCGACCGGGAACTGCGTTCGCAGCATCGTCGCGGTCTCCCGCCACCGCGCCTTCGTCGCGAAGTCCAGCCGCTTGCTGCCCGAGGCCAGGACGATCTCCTGGGTCAGCTCCGAGTGCCCGATCCGATACGTCTGCGTCAGGACCGCCAGGGGGCCGTCGACACGCGCCTCTGACGACACCAGAGCCATACGCCGCGGCGTCTGTTCGGCGTAGTCCATCGGGAAGTCCCACGCATCGCCCAGATCTACGAAGACCACCAGACGATTGGCGACTTCTCCCTCTGGGATCATCTCGCGCTCAAGCTGCTTGTCATAGATGGAGGCGATACCGCCGTCAGCGGCGAACGTGACCGTGAGGCAGTCGTTCTCCAGACAGGTTGCCGTTGCCGTGAGTTCAGCGACTTCCGGCGAGTGTGGCCCCGCATCGACCGTGACGTACCCCATCGACGGGACCTCGGCGAGCACCCAGGCATCGTCGACGAGCAACCACTCTGTGCGCGCCCATGAGAGATCGTTCTGGACCACCGCCGGCGATACCATCCCCTCGGTGTCCACCAGCGCGGCGATGGCCGCGTCACGCTCTGTGGAGAGGGTGTCGACCTCGTCGTACATGGCGGCATAGCGTTCCAGGCTCTCATCATAGACCCGTTTGATCGAGGAGCCGGGCAGAATGTCGTGGAACTGGTAGAGCAGAACCTCTCGCCAGATGTCGGTGAGCCTGTCCTGGGGATACGATGTCCCGGCAAGCCGATCTGCCACGACCGCGCGCCACTCCAACCCGCGCAAGGCCAACTCCATCTTGCGGTTGTATCGCTTGTTGCCCGCCTCTGTCGTCAGCGTACCCTCGTGACGCTCCAAGTAGAGCTCGCCGACCCAGGTGGGAAAGCGATCCGCCTCCACCCGCCACTTCTTGAAGAAGTCAGCCGCCGACTCCTGCTTGACGGGGCTGAGTCCTGCCAGGTTCTTGATGCGCGCCAGCCGCTCAAGATGCTCAACCCCCGGGCCGCCACCGCCATCCCCGATGCCGAAGACCATCAGGCTGTGATGCGAGATCCCCGAGTCCTTGTAGTTCTGCTCGATCTTGCGCACCGACCGCGGCGCCGCCGGGCTATTGTACGTCTCCTCCGGCAGCATGTGGGTCAGCACCTGCGAGCCGTCGATCCCCTGCCACTTGAAGGATTGGTGCGGGAACGTGTTGATGAGACTCCACGAGAGCTTCTGTGTGGAGAAGACCGTGACCCCGGCCTTGGCCAGTATCTGAGGCAGCGCGGCGGAGTAGCCGAAGACATCGGGCAGCCAGAGATAGTCGATGTCGACATCGAACTCCTCTTTGAAGAAGCGCTTGCCGTGCAGGACCTGGCGCACCAGGGCCTCGCCGCCGGAGACGTTGGTGTCAGCCTCCACCCACATCGCGCCCTGGGGCTCCATGCGGCCTGCAGCCACCAAGGCCTTCATCTTTGCATAGAGCTCGGGATGGGCATCCTTCATCCACTGGAAGTACTGCGGCTGGCTGGCGCCGAAGATATAGTCCGGATAGCGCTCCGCCAGCTCGACCGCCGTCGAGAAAGTGCGCGCGCCCTTGCGCTTGGTCTCGCGGATCGGCCACAGCCAGGCGAGATCCATATGAGCGTGCCCCACTGCGCTGATCTCGAGCGAGGGATCGCCGCCGCGCTGGGCCAGCAACGGCTTCAGGATCGCTCGCGCCCTTGACGCGACGTTCGGCAGCCCCTCATACAGCGCGTGCGTCACACTGGTCAATCCGGCGAGCACCTGCTGGTAGCGCGGACCGGCCTCCGGCAATGTGTTGAGGAAATCCAGCAGGACCTCGAAGTCGTAGTAGAGGGCGCGGACTTCATCATTGCAGATGGCGACCGCGGCCTGCTCGATCGCGCCACTGCCCGAGACATTGCCAAACAGATCGTTGTAGCCTGCATCGGCCCAGATATCGATGGGTTCGCCGCCCTTGGCTGCGTCCGACACCTCCAGGACGCGCTTACCCGGCGCGCCAAGGCTGAAGTCATACTGCGAGGCAACGGGCGTCAGTCCGCGGACCGGCACACCATCATCATCGAAGACACATAGCTCGCCGTTGACGTTGATCAGCAGCACCACGTGCTGGCCGGCGGCGGCCGCGGGAATCTCACCTGTGAAGTGAAACCAGGCGCAGTCAAACAGATCACCCCACGTGTCGCCGATCTCCAGACTCCGGGGCGCTCCGGTACAGCGGTCGGCGTAGGACACGGGCTCACGCGTGCTCCACGCCTCGATGGACAGCGGCGCGACCTCGACATAGGCAACCTTGCCGATCAGGCGAAGCGCCATCTCCAGCTGTCGCTTGGTATAGGGTCTGTAGTTGGGCATCAGAACTCACTCCTTCTCATTATGATTTCCCACCAATAGGCCGGACTTCACGTTGCGTCAGGCATCGTCCCGCGCGTGCTTCCGCGCCATCGCAGCCAGGACATCCGGGCGGACTGCCACGAACTCATCACCAAGCCGTCTCTGGACCTCTTGAAGCTGGTCCATCGACCACGCCCAGTTGAGCACCCAGGCCCAGATGAAAGCCGGACGGGGTAGATCCGCGGTGGCCTGACGGATCTCCTTCACCATCAGATCCACGATCTCGTCCCGCGGCATCCCCTCCATCGCGCTCGTCACCGAACGGAAGATGACAACGTCGTTGGGCCCTGTACGGACTGATCCGATCTCGGGCCCTCCGCCGTATCCGTTGAAGACGCCCTGCAGCTGGCCATCGGATCCCAGAGCATAGGCATCCTCCTGAGCCAGTCCGGCCTCAAAGAGCCACAGACACGTCGTGTCCAGCCACTTCATGGCCTCATTGGTGAGCCGGGCATAGGCTGCGTACAGCTCTCCCTGGTGCTCAGGGTAGGCATGCAGGTAGATGCTCGGGAAAGTATAGCCGATACCCAGTCCGCCGACGAGCAAGTCGTTGGCCGTAGCCGTGCGGATGTAGTAGTTGTAGACCGCCGGCGCGATCACCGCTGCCGCTGGGGCCAACGACCACCCCATCGGGAAACTGCCACGCTCAGGTCTGTCCCAGTGCCGCTCGCGCGTCTGCAACATCAACGCCTCGCCCAAGTTGTCGCCATCGGAGATGACGTGGGCGTAGTAGATCTTATCGGGCTCGACCTCCGGAACCTCGGGAGCCTTGTGGCGCCAGTCCCCTACTTCGACGCCGGAGTGCACTGAGAGGTTCGTGGCCTCGTGGGACGGCGTCAGCACCTTGCCGAAGTAGGACCCGTGGAGCAGGCCCGGGCCCTCCAACACGGCGTCGGCAGCGCGATGCTCCGGTTCCTTGTGGTTGGGCATCCAGTCAAACCACCACCCCACAATCGGCGTATTCGGCGGTGTGGAGGCCAGGATGCCGCACAGCAGATTCTCCTCTGCCATAGTGCGATGCTCCGGGAACCAGAAGGTGAAGATCCTGTGCTGCACCAGGTAGTCCGTGATCAGGAAGATGCCCGGGTAGTTGGTCGCCAGGATGCGGTGGTTCATATGCGGGAAGAGGTTCACATAGGCCCAACTCATCATCTCATACTGGCTGGCCCACTTCCCCCGCGCATCGTGGAGAACCGGCAACCCTTGCTCAGCAGCCATCTCCGACGTCAGCGGGACCGCATCCTCCAGTGCACAGATCATCATCAGCACGTTGGTCTGGTTCAGTCGGTTCGAGTGGTAGTCGCCTATCTCGTCCATGATGTCGCCGTCATAGACCACGGCGCCCTTGACCTCGTCGCGGAACGCCTCCCAGACCTCGGTGACGCTGACCTCGCGGCTCCCATAGCCCTCGTACTCCAGCTCATCGAGCCACTCACGGTCCTGCCGGGCATACCGCGTGTGCAGCAGATAGAGGCGCGGTTGCGTGCGGTTGACGATCCCTTGGAGCACCCCCATTGCGAACTCCACCTGCGGCGCCGCCTCGCTCACGTCCAGCACCAGGAGTTTTTCAGCGGGAGGCGAGGACTTAGGCCAGAACGTGTCGTAGGCACCGACGTCCGTCACCGGCTCGTATCTCTGGGCGACATCGTGCAGCGGCAGGTATGATCCGGTCTCCGCCCGCTGTGCTCTCAAAGAATCCGCCCAGGCCACGTCCCATGGATTGGCGATCGGATCACTCTCCAGCGCCTGAAGCGCAGCCGCCACCCCGACAGTATCGTCAGACACGGCATACGCCTCGACGAGCTGATAGCGGGCCGTCATCCGCGTTGTGGCGTCGTCGGTTTTCTCAATCAGCGCGACCAGCGGATCCACCAAGCCTTCCGCCGCACCATAGGCCTCAAGCCGGCAGACCAGATCCCAACGCCATGTGGTGAACAGCACCTTGCACAGCACGCGGTTGACGCCAGGCTTCAACGGGACCATGACCCTGGTCAGCTCCGAGCTCGGCAGGACGGGCATCATCGGGGCTAACACTTGCTGCCCATTCACCCAGGCAAACGAGGCATTGGACACGTTCACGGCAAGGTGCGCGATCTGGGGCTCTGCCACCTCCACCTCTGCATAGACGTAGAACACACTCCAGGGTTCTGCATCGGTTAGGGCACTGAGATCCAGCGGAGCGTCGAAGGCGTTGTCCAGCTCTGGCACGCGTCGCCAGCTCACAGACAGATCGCCCTTGCCGGTGTAGCTCGCCGTCAGATCGATGGACTCCTCGGGGCCATAGGCTGCGAAGAGCCCTCGGAACTCCGTGTTGTCGAACGGGCCGATCAGGTGGGCATTGGTCCACGTCAACGGGGTTAGCGCCGGTGCAACCTGGCGCCACGTATCCAGCCAACGGCCATACGCGGTCGGGTCAAAGGATGACATAGCCTTCCCCTCTTCTTTGTCTAGTGCCGGGTAACCGGCATCACCTACTGGCAGGTCGGGCAGTGAGACTCGAACCGCCCCCCCAGCGTGTCGCCCTCGGTGTTCTCCACGGTGAGCTCTATGCTCGCGAACGACGCGAGTCCCGGTTCAGGGAGACTGGCTCTTCAGCCCTTCTCTGCAACAGTGCGCGCGGACTCCCGCGCCATCGCCGCCAGGACATCCGGGCGAACCGCCACGAACTCATCGCCGAGCTGTCTCTGCACTTCCTGGAGTTGATCCATCGACCAGGCCCAGTTGAGGGCCCAAGCCTCGACAAAGGCCGGCCTCGGCATCGAGGCCGTAGCCTCCCGAATCTCCGCCACCATCAAGTCGACGATCTCATCACGCGGCGTGGTCCACATTGTGCTGGTCACCGACCGGAAGATCGCGACATCGTTCGGTCCCACCCGTGACGACCCAACGTCGGGGCCGCCACCGTAGCCATTGAATATCGCCTGGAGCTGTCCGTCCGAGCCACAGGCATAGCGATCCTCCTGCGCTGCGGCCCCGCCAATAAGCCACAAGCAGGTCGTGTCGATCCACTTCATCGCCTCATTCGTCAGCTCAGCATAGGCTTGGAAGAGCGCCTCTCGGTGCTCGGGATAGGCCCCCAGATAGACATCCGGATAGGTATAGCCGATCCCCAACCCTCCAACAAGGAGGTCATTGGGTGTGGCGGTTCGCAGGTAGTAGTTGAGCACGGCGGGCGCCATTTTGGCCGCGCCGGGCGCAAAGGACCACCCCATCGGGAAACTGCCACGCTCCGGTTTATCCCATTGGAGATCGCGCGTCTGCAACATCAGCGCCTCGCCCAAGTTGTCCCCATCGGAGATGATGTGCGCGTAGTAGACCTTATCTGGATCAAGGGGCGGCGCAGATGCCGGCTGATGGCTCCACGTCCCCACAGCTACACCGGAATGCACCGAGAGGTTCGTGGCCTCGTGGGACGGCGTCAACACCTTGCCGAAATAGGAACCATGCAGCAAGCCCGGTGCCTCCAGCACGGCATCCGCCGCACGGTGCTCTGGATCTTTGTGGTTGGGCATCCAGTCGAACCACCAGCCGACGATGGGCGTGTTCGGAGGCGTAGAAGCCAGGATGCCGCAAAGCAGATTCTCCTCGGGCAGCGTCCGTGCTTCAGGGAACCAGAAGGTGAAGATACGGAACTGAACCAGGTAGTCGGTGATCAAGAAGATACCAGGATAGTTCGTCGCCAGGATGCGCTGATTCATCCGCGGGAAGAGATTCATGTAGGCCCACCGCATCATCTCGAACTGATCGGCCCACCGGTTATGCGCATCGAAGACCACGGAAAGTCCCAACTCAGCGTTCATCTCGGGCGTCACTGGGACCGCGTCCTCTAGAGCACCAATCATCATCAGCACGTTGGTCTGATTGAGCTGATCGGAGTGATAGGCGCCGATCTCATCCATGATGGCGCCGTCATAGAGCACCGCGCCCTTTATCATGTCTCCAAAGACGTGACAAACTTCGTCCACGGTGGTCTCGCGAGAACGATAGCCCTCAAACACCAGTTCCTCAAGCCATTGTCGGTCCTGACGGGCGTAGCGAGTATGGAGCAGATAGAGCCGCGGCTGCTCGCGGTTGACCAGGCCCTGCAGCACAGCCAGCGCGAACTCATACTGCGGCGGTAGGTCGCTGACATCGAGGACAAGAAGATCGTTCGCCGGTGGCGGCGCCTGCTGCCAGAAACTGTCGTAGGCTTCGACATCCAGTACAGGCTCGTAGCGCTGTGTCACGTCGTGCAGCGGCAGATACGCGCCAGTCTCGACCCGCTGCTCCCGGACGGCCTTGGCCCAGGCAACGTCCCAGGGATTGGCAAACACATCCTGCTCCAAGAGGCGCAAGGCTTCCTCAACGCGCACTTCGTCGCCAAGAGCCGCCAGGGCCTCGATGAGGCCGTATCGGGCTACCAGTCGTAGGGTTCCATCAGAAGCTGTCGCATCTGCAGAGGTGTCTTGGATGACGGTCTCCAGGGCCGACAGCACCGCCGGGGGCTCACCGTAGGACACCACCCGACACGCCATCTTCCCCCGTCGTCGGTTGAGGAGCAGCTTCAGAAGGAGACGGTTCGTGCCCGGCTCCAACGCCACCATCATGTCCTCGCCCCGACGATCGGCGAGGCGGGGCCTCGCCGGCGCCAACACAGGCTGCTCATTGACCCAGGCAAAGGCAATGGTCGACAGCTCAAACGCGAGATGCGCCAACTTCGGCGTCGCTACATCGATCTCAGCGTAGAGATAGAAGACGCCCACGTTCTCACCGCCGATCCAGGTCTTCAGATCTTGGGGCTCGGTGAAGATACCGTCCAGCTCCGGAGTCCGGCGCCAGGCCACTTCCGTTCCATCCTTGCCGTCGTAGGTGGCCGCGAGATCGAGTGTCAGTTCCGGGCCGTACGCCACCTCTAGCCCTGCAAAGTCGGCGTTATCGAAAGGCCCGACAAGATGGGTGTTGCTCAGGTCCAGCAGGTTGGACTCCGGGGCTACCTTCCCCCAGAGCTCGCGCCAGCGCGCGTAGGCAGTGATGGGTGTCAGTTCGGCCGAGTCTTGCGTTGGCATTTCGTCTCCTTAGGTAGAGCCATGCTATAGAGGGCAGGTCGAGACAGACGGTGGGGTCACTAGTCAGCCCAGATGATCTGGACCTGCACACCCTCGGGCCGGTTGTCGAAGCGGATCAGCGCAGTGGACGAACCAGCATCCCACCTCGCCTCAACCACCTGGTCGCCCACAAGAACCTCCACGGGTGCGTCCGGCAGTCTGACGCGCACAGCGCAGACCGTATCAGCCATGCCCTCGACGGCAAAGGTGAGAGCGCCGTCAGCGACTTTTTCATTCTCGACGCGTCCCGCGGCAGCGATGACCCACGGCTGATCGGGGCAGCGATCCAGATCATAGAGCAGCCAGCGGGTATTCGGTTTGATCTCCGGATTCACCACCACGCTCAGATCAGGATCGTAGAGGTTGACGTAGCACCCGGACAGCGTGAGGATGGTCTCGCGAACCGATTCATCCATACCGGCAGCCACGACGTAGGGGCCGCGACGCAAGACAAGATGGTTCCCCGTCGACCATGGCAGGCCCACGAGGGAGCAAGCCGCAGACACTCTCTCGAGAACCTCTTCCGGACCAGTCTCGTCGTGAGCCAGCGCAGCGGGAGATGCATCCATCACAAGGAGATGACCCCGTCCAACACCAAAGACGCCGGGCTCAGGGGAACGTCCCACGCCGAGCAGCTCGGTCAGATGAGCCTGCGGGCGTGCGTAGTCCGCGCCATCCTGGTTCCACCATTCCCGGACGCCGTCATATGCATCGCCCCTACCGAACAGCGCCAGCGCGTGACCATCCCGCACCCACGCCACCAGTGTCTCGTGGATCTTGGCCGAGGGCGGCTTCTGGCCCTCGTAGGTGAGCAGCAGCACGCTGATATTGTCCAGATAGCCGGCCTCAGGCACGCGCTCCAGCTGCACCATATCCAGCGCCACCCCGTGCTTGACCAAAGGCATCGCCAGACCGTAGAGCGAGGACATATCCGGGTCGCTGGGATCGGGGTCGCCGCGCTGGTACATCAGAGTATCGGCGATACCAAGGCCAATGCCGGTCACACCGTGAAGATAGACAGTGTCCTCAGGCCAAGACATGTCTCGCAGGGCATTGAAGACCACCTGCAGCTCAGTGCTATACGATGCCGGTATCGTCGCCAGATCATCGGTCGGTCGGTGCAGGAAGCGGGCCATCGCGTCGCGAATACGCTGTGCGTCATCTTGATCCTCCCACTTCGCTAACTCCCGATACAGACCGTTGGCCGTTGCTCGGATATCCCCAAACCGCAGGTCCTCGGACTCCCCAGCCAGATCGGCGAACCCCAAGGTCTCGCCGCGGCTTTCCTGTCCCTTCTCAACATAGAAGTCCAGGAAGATGTCGAAGGCTCGCTTGGAGTCCACGTATAGCGCCTTCGGATCATCGTTCATCCAACGGGGGCGACGCTGAGGCTTGCCCTCACCGGTGGGCCGGGGCTCTGCCTCGGCCTCGGCCTTGAGACGCGCGAGATAATCCTCGACCATCGGCTGTAGCGGATCGGACATCAGGTTGTGCGTGGGATACTGTCCGAAGAAGATGCGACGCGGCCACGGCATGATCTCGAACCGCTCGCTCTCGGCGACCAGCAGGGACCCGGTGACCGTGCACTCCCAGTTCTCGCGATAGTCGTCCCAACAGTAGCTGGGGTTGTCCTCGATGGGATCGGCCAGCTGCCACACCCGCTTGTCCGTGCCGCGCACCATCGCCGTACAGGCCGCGTACTCGCAGTAGCCGGCCTCGAAGGTCCGCTGACGCCTCACGCCGCGATAGACGTTGGCCGTGCGCGACGTACCTGTCCATACCTGCGCGATCAGACCGTCGAAGTCCGGGATGTCCAACAGTTGACTCTCGGGGCTGACGATCCGCCAGTGTGCATAGTTGACCAGACTGTGCGTCGGCACATAGCACTTGAAGTCGGGGTTGCCCTTCTCGGCGGCGTAGCGCTTGATGTCGGCGAAGAGATACGCCAGCGTGCGCGTGTAGAGATACTGCTTGAGTTTCGCCGCCCGATACCGCGCGTCCGGGGACGAGGCAGGAGCCTGCCAGGGCTCGCCGTAGAAGGCCGCCCACTCCCGCTTGAACCCCTCTCCGTAGCCACCGCGGACCCAGAACTCCGGCTCCTCCAGGTGCAGCGCCACCGCGCCGACATCCACGACGCGCTTGAGCCCCTCGCTCAAATAGCGGGCATAGGCCTCGCTGGGCATCATATAGAAGCAGTCGTGGCCCTGAGAGAGACCGTGCTCCAGCTTGAAGTCCCCGACCGCTGCTTGGGCGTCGTCATAGTGCTTGGACCCGTCCCATTCGCCGCGGACGTAGTCCTGATAGCTGCCCCACGACACGCCGGTCATCACCTGGATGCGGTAGCCGGCCTCACGCCATCTCGCAACCCGCTCCTCGAACCCCCTACTAAGCCCATAGACCATAGCAGCATCTGCCCGACTATCCGTCTTGGGATCGTAGGGAGACGCCTCCTGGAACACCGTCCGTTCATCAGCGCGATCTAGTTTGCGCATTGTAGCTCCTTCGGAGCAGAGACTGATAACTGGAGACTAGGAACTGGGGCGGACGTTCAGGTCCGCCCCACAATTCCCCAATCGCCTATCACCAGGCCCTGTCCTATTACCCAATCCGCCACGTGGCGTTGTCAACCGTCTCCAGCTTAGCGCTCGCCGCCGAGCGGACCCCAGCATCCAGGATCGCCATCACATCGACGTTGAACCAAAGACCGAGCGAGGGGTGCAGGGGCTCGCCCGTATCGAGGTGATGCAGGTACTCCTGCGCCACATCCTGACGGCCCTCGGGCAGGGGCTCTACCTCGTAGATGGTGGTGTTGCCGTGGCCGCGTTCCAGCCGCACGACCGGGCGACCGTCTTTGCTGTCCACCACCAACGTGCCCGTGGTCCCGTAGACGATGGGCCCGGTCGGCACGCCGTGGTCGAAGGTCGTCCACGTGGCCTCCAACAGCGCCATCGCGCTAGGGAATCGCACCACGATGATCCCGTTGTCCTCGGCATCACCCCAGTGGCTGTTGAGGTTCGCCTTCATACCCATGGCGGCCGTGGCCTTCTCCCCGACATACCAGTAGGAGACCATGGCGCCGTAGCAACAGAAGTCGAGCATCGCGCCACCGTGGGCCGCGGCCTGGTGCCACCACGTGGCGCCGCGCTCCGCACCCGTCATCCCGTCGGCGACCTCACTCACACCCGCATGCGCGGCCGAGGGTCCCAGCGGACCGGTATGCCCGGCGCGCCACTTTACCTCCAGCACACGACCGATCACACCTTCGTCGATCAGCACCTTGGCCTTGCGCGCCGCCGCCGACCACGTGAGCGGCCAGTTCACCAGGAGCGTCGTCCCCGCGGCCTCACACGCGCGCGCCATCCGCAGCGCATCAGAGAGCGTCCCCGCCATGGGTTTCTCGATGCAGACATTGGCCCCCGCGGCGGCACAGGCCTCCACGATATCGGCGTGTCTGGCGTTCTCTGACGTGACAATGACGATGTCCAGCGGCGTACCCGCGGCGGCCTCCTGCTCGAGCATCTCCACATAGTCGTCGTATGCCTTGGCCACGCCCAGCTCGGTCAGCGCGAATTCCTTGTTCCACTCGCGCGTGTAGGGCGCCGCGCGCAGCTCCGGCACAGCCGGCACCGTGTCGGCACACGCCGCCATCACCACCTGAGGGTGTTTGGCGTACAGTGCCGCCACGTTGTTGATGTGCATATGTCCAAAACCGATGATGCCTACACGATAGGTCTTCATCCGTGTGATTCTCCTTTCAGCTACAGAAGGGAGCGGGAACGTTAAAACGTTCAAACGTTCGAACGTTGAAACGTCCCCGCTCCTTGACACTCAGCCGCTACAAGGGTCCGATCAGTCGATCTTGACCTCGTGCCCGACCTCGGACGACTCGTAGAGTGCGTCCAACGCATGGATCACGTTCAGCACCTCTTCACGCTTGACGATCTTCTCCTCCTCGCCACGCAGCACCTTGATGGCGTGCGCGTGGTGCATGAAGTGCCCGGAGAAGGCAGCGCCGCGGCCACGGGGGACCTGCGGCACGGAGGCCGTCATGTACTTACCCTGGTTGGAGATATAGCGCAACGGGTTGAACATCAGCCCGCCCTCGGTCCCCAGGATGAAGCTGCTGCCGGCGCCTTGCTCGACGTTGGCCGCCCACGAGGTGCGCAGCACGAGCGATCCGCCACCCTCCAGTCGCATATAGCCGGAGGCGAAGTCCTCGACGTCGAACTCACGATAGTCGTAGGGCCGCGGTTCGAACAGGAGACCGGCATCGGCGCCGCTGTCGAAGAGCGACGTGGCCAGATTCTCATCCTTGTTTCCAAACTTGAGAACAGTCTGCCCACTGACCGCGGTCACCTTGGGATTGCCCATCACCCAGATGAACATATCCAGCGCGTGCACGCCGATGTCATAGACTGGGCCGCCGGCGTTGTGCTCCTTGATGTGGAAGACGCCCCACTTGGGGATGCCACGGCGGCGAATGGTCGCCGTCTCGGCGTAGTACATGTCGCCCAGCATGCCCTGGGATGCGTACTCCTTGGCAGCGAAGGAATCGCCGCTGAAGCGCGAGGTCTGGGTGATGAAGAGCTCTTTGCCCTCGGCCTCGGCGACATCATACATCTCCTTGGCATCCGCGTATCCCGGCGCGATCGGCTTCTCACAGCAGACGTGCGCGCCGGCCTTCAGCGCGGCGATCGTGATCGGCTTGTGATAGCAGTTGGGCGTACAGACCGACACGATGTCTGGCTGCTGCTCCTTGAGCATCTGCTCCCAGTCACCGTAGTGGTTGGGGACGCCAAATCCCGCGGCCACACTCTCAGCCCGCTCCGGCAGGATGTCCGCCGTGGCGACGAGCTCGACATCATCGGTCAGAGCTGCCCACGCCGGCGCGTGCGCCGTGCTGCCGATCATCCCCGTACCTACGATTGCTACTCGAAACTTCTTACCCATCTTGTCCTCCTGAATGATGCTGTGATGTACTACTGAACCGTATTGAAGCCTGCCTGAACCTCAGCCGTGCTGCGATCCACGACCCCGGGAGCGCCCCGGAAGCAGTTCCCAACAACCGATGCCGCGACCAGACCATCTTCCAGAACTACCTGCTGCTTGTCGCTGTCGGCGAAGTCACACGCGTTGACGATCAGCCGCCCCCCGTCCGCAACCACACAGGGAGCCCCGGTGCCATCGACATCCCACCGCGTGAAGTGGCAACCCTGCAACGTCAACGTGCTGGGCCCGTGCTTGACGACGTGAGACCGTGTCTCCGGTGTGCCCCAGAAACCACAGTTCCCGAACTTCACCGGACCCTCATTGGCCTCCCCGACCTCGATCGTAGCCATAAACTGACCGTTGACAAATTGGACGCCGGCATGGGATTGCACGCGATCCACGCGCACAGCCACCGGGCAGATATCGCCCCCCGACTGCGTGATGACCGCGTTCCCGGCACCGTGTCCAAAGTCATCGAAGTGAAAGCCAATCCTGGGGAAGATGACGAAGCTGTTGGAGATATACTCCCAGTCAGTCTTGCCGATCTTGAACCCGACGAGGTTCTGCTCCAGATACGGCTTGATCTCCCCCGTGTTCACCTTACCGCCCAGCTCCGGCGCCATACGGGTCCAGAAGTTGGGGTTGAAGTGTACGTTCTCGAGGCGTCCGATGTCGGTGCACTGATCGACGTAGACCCCGATGTTGAGAGGACAGGCGAAGACATTGCGCACCGTGTGCAACTCATTCCAGCACGTCCCCAGATCGAGCGCCTGATAGGGATTGGTGAGGGTCACATCGGTGATCTGGCACAGCTCGCCGTCCGCGCGGATGGACCACGGGTAGGCAGCCACATCAGGCACTGACTGCTCGGGATAGTGGATGAGCAAGTTCCGCGCCGCACCATTGGGCTTGGGTGTGATGAGGGGATCACCGCCTGCATCCCCCCGACCGCCATAGGCCAACAGCACCGGGCCGATCGGGTGCTCTGAGTGAGGGACACCGCCGGACGCACCGCACAGCGTGACGCCGGGCGGGACGACCAGCGCGCCCTCGATCCGGTATTTGCCGGGAGGCAGATAGCAGACAGGGGGCCCTTCGGCAGCAACGTTGAGCGCTGCCTGCAGGGCTTGCGTGTCATCCGCCCGACCGTCGCCTACAGTGCCATAGTCTCCTGCATTGACCTGTGCTTCCAAGATTCGCCTCCGATTGGGGCCGAGCGGGGACTAAGGCCCTCGCGTCAGCAGACTGACGTTCACACAAAGCTTGCTGAAGCGGGCTACAGATCGCTAGCCCACGGTCCGCAGGATGAAGTCACGAGCCTCCGCCAGCTCGGGGCCGGGATCGTGCTTCGGCTCGTGTTCGACGGAATAGACGCCCTGATATCCGCTCTCCTTCAGTACGAGCAGCATCTCCGCCGCACCGGCGACGCGTTCCCCAGAGGGTTCCAGGGTGCAGCGGAGATGCGTATGGGTGACACGGTCCGCCAGGAGCTTCACAGCCTCGACGGCATCGAAGCCCTGACCAGTCCACCAACCGGCATCCGGACAGATGCCGATCAATGCAGAACGCTGGTCGAGGATCTCCCGCAGTTGTGCGGGATCCGCCAGGGAGTAGGACGTGCCGTGTGGCTCGATGGCGTAGCCGATGCCGTACGTCTCGCCGTAGGACTCCATAGCCCCCAACAACGTCTCCGTGTCCTCACACCCCAGCGATCCGCTCATCAGAGGGGCCCCCAGAGCACTGGCGAACTGGTAGTCCTCCTCCAGCCCTTCCAGGTTGGACACGCCACCGACACAGTAGCTGGCGATGGTGAGTCCGTGCTTGTCCAGCATCGCCGCAACCATGCCCGGATCCCACGTGCTCCCCTGCGTCTGCGTCTTCCACAGCTCGATGTAGGGCATCGGGAGTGCTGCGATCCGCCCCAGGAGGTCGTCGAGCCTGGGTGGCGTCCACCGCTCCTGGAACCCCGCCATCAGGTCGTCCCAGGTGGCGTCGACCTTGTAGTTGACGCTCTCCCACATGTAGCTCGCCGTGATCGTACCGACTTTGACCATGCCGCACTCCCCTGACTAGATCTCGGGCACGCTCACTTCGATCTCGTGACCCACGGCGGCAGAATCGACCAGCCCCTGCATGATGACGTTGGTCAACAGCAGTTCCTCCGCCGGGATGGGCGAGGGCTTGTCGTTGGCGATGGCATCGGCAAAGGCGATGTTCTCGCGCCGGAACTGCTC
>Ga0180435_10000378_pt1 | contig 46418 bp, 41 predicted proteins | sample SS_ome_3_FD_132467 | JGI IMG/M metagenome (GOLD analysis project Ga0180435, IMG submission 132467) | Hypersaline lake sediment archaeal communities from the Salton Sea, California, USA - SS_3_S_1 metaG | ecosystem: Environmental > Aquatic > Non-marine Saline and Alkaline > Hypersaline >... | reverse complement strand
GTCCTCCGCCTCAGCGGGTTCTTTCGAGGAACCGTCCTTTGTGGCTTTCTCGTTCATGCGGGTTGTTCACATCTCCTGATTTTTCGACACAAAAACGATAGAAGATATCGACTCCCTTCCTCAGCGTCAATAACGGGGTCACTTCCGAATTGAATCCACCTTTACCTGCCGTTAGTCTCCCCGAGATGAGAATCTGCCTCGAAATTCAGTCGGCCGTCGCACAGCGGGCGGGTGTGGGCCGCTATACGCGCATGCTGGCCAGTAACCTGGGCTTGGTTACGAAGGACGCCGACCTGCGCTTCTTCTATTTTGACTTCTTGCGCCGGGGCGCCCCTTTCGCCGTGTCGGGCGGTGTATTTGAGCGCTGCCGCTGGATGCCGGGGAGGCTGGCGCAGGCGGCCTGGAAGCGATTCGACTTTCCGCCGTTCAACCTGTTCGCGGGAGCGGCGGATCTGTACCATTTTCCCAATTTTGTTCTGCCTCCCGTGCGCGGCGGGAAAACGGTGGTGACGGTGCACGACGTGAGTTTCCTGCGCTTTCCCGAGTTTGCCGAAGAAAAGAATCTGGCCTATCTGAACGCGCGCATTCGCGACACGGTCGATCGCGCCGACGCCGTTATCACCGACTCCGATTTCAGCGCCGGCGAGATAACGGAACTGCTCCGCGTGCCGCGCGACCGGGTCTTTGCGGTTCATCTCGGGATAGACGAGGCTTTCAGGCGTTCCGTGCCGCGGCAAGCGGCGTCGGAGTTGCCGCGGCAGTGGCTTCCTGACCGCCCGTATATTCTGACGGTCGGCACGTTGGAGCCGCGCAAGAACCTGTCTTTCCTGGTCGAAGTATTTGAGCGGCTCAACGACTTCGACGGCTGCCTGGTCGTGGCCGGGATGCGCGGATGGAAGTATGCGCCGATCATTGAGTGTTTCAACCGGTCGACCCGCGCGGGAGATATCAGGTACCTCGAGTACGTGGACGATTCTCTGCTGCCGTCGCTCTATTCGGGAGCGGAGCTTTTCGTGCTGCCATCCTTCTACGAGGGTTTCGGTTTTCCGCCGCTCGAGGCCATGGCCTGCGGAACCCCCGTGGTTTCCTCGGCGGGCGGATCGCTGCCGGAGGTGCTTGGCGACGCCGCGTGCATCGTCGAGGGCTTTGACGCCGATGCCTGGGCTGCATCCGTCACGAGCCTGCTCACCGACGGATCGAAACGGGAGATTTTGATCGGACTCGGAGTTGAACGCGCCGCGCGCTACCGCTGGTCGCGAACGGCAGCCGGGACGTGGGACGTTTACCGCCGCGTTCTCGGATTGTGACATTGCAATGAGAATCGTAATCGATGCCAGGTGGATCTTCCCGCGGCTGTCGGGAATCGGTGTTTACACGCGCGAGTTGATCAGACATCTCGTGGCCCTTGACAGAGACAACGAGTACGTCCTGTTGTTCGATGACGCGGACGCCCGCCGGCGGACGCTTGCAGAGACAGGCATTGCGGGCCTGGCCAACGTGGACACGGTGCTTCTGCCTTACGGGGTGTTTTCTCCCGCGGGGCAGATCCTGCTGCCGACACGCCTCAGGTCGCTTGCGGCGGACATATACCATTCGACCAACTACATGATTCCGTTCGCGGCGTTCCCGCGCCGGCGCGCCGGCCGCACAAAATGCGTGGCGACGGTGCACGATGTAATTCCCCTTCTGTTTCCAGCCCACGCGCCCAGGTCGCGCAAGTCGCGGGTATTCCCGCTTTATCGCCGGCTGATGATCGAGGTAGGCCGCCGCGCCGACGCTCTGATCACCGACAGCCTTGCATCGAGGAAGGACGTGATCGAGTGCCTGCGCATACCCGCCTCGGGAGCCGGACGGGTTCATGCCGTCTACTGCGGAGTCTCCGGGCGTTTCCGGCCGGGCTCGCCTGAGGCGCGGTCGGCCGGGGCGAACCGCGGAGCGCTGCTCTACGTCGGGCGGTCGGATCCATACAAGAACGTTGCCGGATTGATAAGAATCTTTGCGCGTGTCAGGGCCGCGGCGGGGTCCGCCGTTACGCTGACGGTGGCGGGATCACGCGACCCGCGCTACCCGGAAGCAGCGCAACTCGCCGCTGAGCTCGGCGTTGACGGGTCGGTGTGCTGGACGGGGTATCTGTCCGATGAACGCCTCGCGGCTCTGTACCGCGAAGCCGACGTACTGGTGCATCCTTCGCGCTACGAGGGCTTCGGGCTGCAGGTGGCCGAGGCCATGGCCTCGGGGCTGCCCGTGGTGTGCAGCAACGCCGGCTCGCTTCCCGAAGTGGCGGGCGACGCGGCGTTGCAGCACGATCCCGACGACGAGGACGGCTTCGTCGAAAGCATCCAGCAGGTGCTTCGACGGCCCGAGCTGGCGCGCGAAATGAGAGAAAAGGGAATTTGCCGGGCCGCGCAATTCACATGGAAGCGCACGGCCGTGGAAACGCTGCGGGTTTACGGTTCGATAAATGGTTGACTATCCGGATAACTGGGGCAACATGCGCGTCGCCCTGGCGCACGACTGGCTCACCGGCATGCGCGGCGGCGAAAAGGTGCTGGAGGTTTTGTGCCGCGGTTTCCCGCGGGCCGAGCTGTACACGCTTGTCTACAACCGCGCGGCGGTTTCCGAAACGCTCAATTCGCGCGTTGTTCACACTTCCCCGCTGCAGCACATACCGGGCGTCATGCGTCATTACCGCCGGATGCTGCCGCTGTTTCCGGCCGCCGTTTCTTTTCTGCGCCCCTGTGGCGCGGAGCTTCTGATCAGCACAAGCCACTGCGCGGCCAAGGCCGTGAGACCGCCCCGCGGCGCGCGGCACCTGTGTTATTGCTTCACCCCCATGCGTTACGCCTGGTCCTTCTATGAAGAGTATTTCGGCGGAGGCAGGCTTAAGGCCCTGCTCTGCAAGCCGTTGCTCGCGATGTTGCGAAACTGGGACCGCGGCACCGCCGGGCGGGTCGATCGTTTCGTGGCAATCAGCCGCCATGTAGCGAATCGCATTCGCAGGTTCTACGGACGGGATGCCGACGTTGTGTATCCCCCCGTCGATACGGAGTTCTTTACGCCCGGCCGCGAGCGTCCCGACAACTTCGATCTTGTCGTGTCGGCGCTGGTTCCCTACAAGCGAATCGACCTGGCCGTGGGTGCCTATACGCGGACAGGGCGACCTCTGAAGATCGTAGGCGTGGGAAGCGAACTGCCTCGTTTGCGCCGTATCGCCGGCGCCAACATAGAGTTCCTGGAATGGCGAGGGGACGGCGAGGTGCGCGATCTGTACCGGCGCTGCCGTTGCCTGGTTTTTCCCGGAGAGGAAGACTTCGGAATAGTGCCGCTGGAGGTTCAGGCCTGCGGACGCCCCGTCGTGGCTTACGGCAGGGGCGGCGCGCTTGAAACCGTCCGCGAGGGGGTCGGCGGCGTATTCTTTCACACCCAGGACGAACAATCCCTGATCGATGCCGTCGAACGCTGCGCGGCTTTGCGCTGGGATCCGGACGCCGTTCGCGCCGCGGCCGAGCCCTTCGGCGTGCAGTCGTTCGTCAACGGCTTCGCCGCGGCCGTTGAAAGGTGCCTGGCGCGGGAGTAGGCGTCGCCCCTTACGTTGCCGGTTCACCGGCACACTTTTTCTCGAACCTCGCGCTTGACACCGGGGCCGCAATTCTCTAGTGTTCCGCGGTTTTGGGGTAAAGAGGGCTTTCTTAAGAACGGGAAATTCGACAATGGAACCCTACGCAGTAATTGAAACAGGCGGGAAACAGTATCGCGTCAAGACAGGCGACACTTTCAGAGTGGAACGCCTCCGCGCGGAAACCGGCAACGAGATAAACCTGTCACCCGTACTGGCATTCTCCGACGGCAAGAACCTTGAGTTAGGCACGCCGGAGCTGGACGGCGTCCTCGTCAAAGCGGCAGTCCTGGACCACGTCCGCGGCGACAAAGTCATCTCGTTTAAGAAGAAGAGGCGCAAGGGCTATTCCCGTAAAGTCGGACACCGCCAGGATCTGACGGTCTTGAGAATCGACGGCATCCAGTCCGCCGGCAATAATGATACGGGCAACTGATCCGGACGCTCCGAGAAGGGAGACTTCAAATGGCACACAAGAAGAGCGGCGGCGCAGCCAAGAACGGGCGTGAAAGCGCGTCCAAACGTCTGGGCATCAAGCGCTACGGCGGACAGATTGTATCGGCGGGCTCGATTCTGGTGCGTCAGCGGGGAACCCCTTTCAGTCCCGGCGCCAATGTCGGCCGCGCCAAGGACGATACACTCTTCGCCATGAAGGGCGGCGTCGTCAGTTTCGACCGGGACGGCAGGCGCGTGAACGTGCTCCCGGCGTGAAGACCCGTAAATTCGTCGATTCCGTCGTCATACATGCCGCGGCGGGCAACGGCGGGAACGGGTGCGTCAGTTTCCGGCGCGAGAAGTATGTTCCGCGCGGCGGACCGGACGGCGGCGACGGCGGCGACGGCGGCAGCGTGATTCTTCGCGCCGATCCCGAAGTCGACTCCCTTATCGCATTCCACTATTCTCCCATACAGCGCGCCGCCAATGCCGGCCACGGCAGCGGGCAGCGAAAGCATGGGCGCAGCGGGGGCGACCTTGTACTGCGAGTCCCGCCCGGCACGGTTATTTGTGAAAATGCATCAGGCCGTTTGATCGGCGAACTCACCGAGCCCGGACAGGATATCACCGTCGCGCGCGGAGGGCGCGGCGGCCGCGGCAACTGGCAATGGCGATCGCCCACGCACAGGACGCCTACCGAGCACACCGACGGCGAGCCGGGAGAAGAAATTGACCTGAAGCTCGATCTCAAGCTGGTTTCCGACGTCGGCTTAATCGGCTTTCCCAACGCCGGCAAATCGTCCCTGCTCAGGGCAATCAGCCATGCGCATCCCAAGGTCGCGGCGTACCCTTTTACCACGCTCAACCCGATTATCGGCACAGTGGTGTTTGACGATTATTCCAGAATGCGGGTTGCCGATATTCCCGGCCTGATCGAGGGCGCCCACGAGGGCGTGGGCCTGGGCGACGCGTTTCTGCGCCACGTCGAGCGAGCGGTTTGCCTGGTCTTCGTCATAGATACGGCCGGAATCGACGGCCGCTGTCCCTACGAAGATTTCCGCTGCCTGCGCGAAGAAATCCGGCGCTATAACGACGACCTGTGCCGCAGGCCCTACATCGTCGCGGCCAACAAGATGGACCTGCCGCGGGCGCGGGAGAATATCGAGATATTCCGCCGCGAGACCGGACAATCGCCGATTCCCATTTCCGCCAAGACGGGGGACGGAATTGACGCACTGAAGCAGGCAATGCAGGAAATGTGGCGGAAGCGTGGCGATTCAATCAAACCGTAACGCGGCCTTCGATCTCAGAACGGCCCCACGATCCCGAGACGGACGAACATGTCGGAACTGATGTCGATTTCGCCGTCAAACGCATGGGCGTCATCCTCGAACTCCACGTTGCGGCCGAAGATGGTGCCGATGTCGCCGGTCAGCTCAAGCTGGTCGGAATACCTGTACGCGGCGCCAATGTAAGCTCGATAATCCTCCAGCGAAATTTCTTCCCTGTCGAATCTGCCCCTTTCGCGCAGAGCGAAGGTCGTATTCCGCCACTCCATCCCCAGGTGCACGCTGAAGCACGGGTCCGCGAACCACGTCACGCGGCTTTCGGGAATGCGCGCCTGAACGCGCCAGGCGTCGCTGACTTCCCACTCCACTCCTATCATGGGCATGACGACCCGATTGAAACTCGGGCGGACAACCGCGCCGGCAATCCCGCTGAGCGCGGGATCGAAGGCGTGGACAACGGCAAAAGAAAACGGCATGTAGAACATTTCCGATGATAGTTCTTCCATGTCCGAATAGATTCCGGGCATGGCGCGAATCTGGAACCCCATTCCGTTTGCGTATCGCCATGTCCATCCCGCGTCCAGAGCAAGCTCGAGCAACTGGTCGGGCATGTGCAGCCCGGCCGAATGTCCCCAGAGGATCAGATCTAATTCCATGTTAAGATCTACGTCCCCGTAACCGATGTCCATGAGCTGCGCGAAGTACCAGTCGGCCTCGATTTCAACCATCGAGCTTTCCCCGTAACCTGAGAAGCGGCTTGCCGGCACGTGGGACACCCCAATTCGATAGATCGGCTTGACAGGATTATCCAGGATCTGGCAAGCGGCGTCGGGTCCGCCTTCAGGCCGGACCTGAGCCGATACGACAGACGCGACAGCTGCAATCAAAGCTGAAAGCATAAGAGACTTGGTCATGACTGAAACTCCCCCAGTTGGACGCACTCGCGATCGAGACTGAAAGACATTTAGCAGAAAAAAGAGTGCGCCACAACCAGCAATTATCGACAAGCTTCAAGCTGGATTGGAGTGATGGAGTGCTGGGGGTCACGCGACTCAATCCTGTATGCTGCTCCTTGATGTCCGCTTCTTCCGAAACTCCATTACAAGATTACTCCAAAAGAGATGCCCGTCCGAGTGTTTTGACTTACCATGCCTCCGCTGCTATAAGTGCCACATGCCCAAAAGACCGACCAGGCAGACGCTACTGAGCCAGGCGATGAGGCTCAGGGAGTCGGGGGGACGGGAGGACCTTGAGGACCTGGCCCGCGTCAGGGATGATCTCAGCGCTCGCCGTCAGCACCTCTTCTTGCGCTGCCTGGTTATTGCGGCGGCACTGCTCGTACTGATCGCAACTCTGGCCGCACTGCTGCTGCAACGTCCGCCGGGCCCGAATCCGGCGCCGTAAGCCGTCAAACTCAGGTTGGATAGACTGCTGCCCTAGGTCTGCCTGGCACTGACACGGTCTTGCCGTTCTATCCGCAATGCCGATCCTGCGAGACAGCCCGCACCAGCTCGGCGACTCTTTCCGCGAAACGCCGCCAGACGTCCTCTCTCACCACGGCCGTGCCGACGGCGATTGTCAGCCGTCCCCGGACGGTGAAAGAGAGCAGACCGACGTACGGCCCCAATTCCCGCCACTTCGGGAAGGCCTTGAACCCGTCCCACAAAACTCCGTCACAGTCGCTTCCGGTATCGACGACCCCAAGGCTGTTGACGGCTATCGTGCCTCGCCGCGGAACAAACCGGATGTCTTTTACACGGAAAAGTCTCAGAATGTTGTAAATCAGGCTCGGCCCCTGCGACCGGACGAAGGCGGCAACCTCGTTTCTCATGGCCCCGGCGAGTTCCCAGAAATCGTCCTGCGCCGGAAGTCTTACGGCCGACTCGAAGGCCGAGAGGAAGCAGCCCACGTGCAGATCTCCTACCGGACCGTCGGCGCCTTGCAGGATGTTGCGCATGTCAATGGGGCAGCGGTAACTGAAAGTCGGCGATGATACCCCGAGCGCGTCCCTGAGGGCCGTCATGCCCACGGCGGCGACGGCCCCGTAAACGCCGCAGCCCCGCACCTTGCAGATGCGTAGAAACTTCCGCGTTTCTTCATCACTGAGCGTGATCTCGCGGTAGCGCGGATCGGGTCGACTCGTTTCCGGGACCGGCGTGCACCGCGTCAGCCTCTTCCTCACTCGGTCGCGCATCAGGCGGCACATCAGCAGGGCGGCTTGGCACCGCGAGAGATTTAGCGGCGCGGATGACGGCGCCAGAAGCGGCAGCGATTCAATCCTGTCAACGGCGGCGTGCCGGTTGTCGGATGCCTTCACGACGCGGTAATAACCGAACAGGTCGGCCAGGACCCTCTTCGCCGATATGCCGTCAAGCACGGCATGAGGTGCCGCCAGCAGGACGCTGGAACGCCGGCCATACGTGTCGCGCAGAAGCACCGCGCGGGCCATGGGAGCTGCATCCAGGGGGATGCCAGACGCATGGAGACGCAGGGCAAAGTTCGCGACATCCTCGTCACCGAAACTTCCGTCAACGGTTTCCAGCGGAATCGGCGGCGGCGCTTCGCAAACTTCATAAAACCGTTGTCTGCGCTTCACGATGCAGGCGCGCAGGCGCGGGTGCCTGCGCTGAAGAGCGCGGAAAGCCTGCTCAAGGAGATTCGCGTCGATAACGCCCTGCACGCTTGCCGCGATTACAATCATGCCGTCGGCATGGAAGCGCTCGTGCACGGCGCAGAGGAGGTTCTCCGCGGGGGTAACGGCAAGCTCCTGCACCGCTTTGCCGCTTCTATAGGTCCGGGTCTCCATCGCCGTGCTGCATCGCACCGATCAGGGATTCATCTTATCGCCGGCGACCGGTCCGCGACTCCGGCTATTCATCTTCTTCGGCCTGTTTCCGCAGACCCCGCGAGACATAGTCTATGTTTTCCAGAGGGAAGATCACCGCTGAAGCCGCATTGCCGATATGCGCGTTGATGCGCATCAACGTCCGCGCAAGAAGGGTGCTGATGACCGCCTCCTTGCCGGGCATGTCGGTTGTAAACAGCGCCGCCTGCAGCGACTTGATCTCGTGTTTGAGCACCTGGTAGTCGGCCAGAATGCCGTGAGCCAGTTCTTCGCTGGAATCCAAAACAGCCCTTTGCAGTCTCGGAAAATAGGCGCTGATTTTTTCGCTGATCGGCTTCATCTGCCCGAATAACTTCATGCCCGTCACCCCGTGCTCGGCCTTTGCGGCGAGTTCGAACAGGTTGCGCCCGTGGTCGCCTATCCGCTCCAGGTCCTTGGCCATGACCATGACGGCCAGGCAGCCGGACGCATCCATCCCGGGATTAATGCTGAGGTGCTCCAGCAGGCGCCGGCGCACTTCCCGCTCCAGCTTGTTGACTTCCTTGTCGCGACCCTTGAGCGAGTCGCGCGCAGCCTCCGCAATGACCTGTCCCAGGCATACCTGCCAGGCCTGGTTGAAAACATACTCTCCGGCCGCTACCATTCGGCCGAGCATGTTCACGATTTCCCGCATGGGGCTGTCCTTCTTCCACATCAACGCTATATCCTTAAGCATGGATTAACACTCCTTTTTCAGCTTTCAGTGGAGCCAACAGAACCTCTACCGCGCCCATCTTGCCACCAGAATCATCAGCAGCGGTATGCCGAAAAAGGTCGCCAGTGTAAAAACCACCGCCCAGCGCTTGGATTCCGCCGCCAGCGCCGCCAGCCAGCGCGCCATTGAGATGGGGATACGGCGCAGGGGATAGAAGACCGCGATTCCCATCAAGTTGAACAAGAGATGCGCAAAGGCCAAGGTCACACCCCGAGATCCGCCCTCCCCGGCCTCTACCGTGGCGAGTGACGCCAGCAAAGCCGTACAGGTGGTGCCCACGTTTGCGCCCAGAGTATACGGATAGCAACGATACAGCGTCACAACGCCCGCCCCGACCAACGGCACGATCAGCGAGGTCGTTACCGAGCTGCTCTGAGCTACGGTTGTCAGACACACACCAAGCAGCAACGCCGTGAAGTCGTTGCGGAAAAGGTACTTGTTGATAAAATGCTCCGCCTTCTTCACGATCAGCGTGCGCAGTGTCTTCACCAGGAACACCAGCGAACCGATCAGCACGGCCACCGATGCCAGAAGGATAATCACGCCGGAGGCGACGGGAGAAAGTTCGAGAGTACCCGTCAGAAAGTGCTTAACCGCATCCGCCACCGGCACGATTATCGCCTTAAGCGGACTGGAAAATTTCACCCCGCCGGCGGTGTCAAAGACAACGGTCAGACGTTCGGCCATTCTTTGAATGAAGTGGAACTTGAGCTCTAGCGGGAAGAACAAGGCAACGGCGCACAGGTTGAAAAAGTCGTGCACGGTCGCTCCCGCGAAAGCGCGCCTGAAGTCTTCCTTGCGTGTGACAAACCCGAACGACACCAGGATATTGGTAATAGTCGTCCCGATGTTTGCCCCCATGACGATGGGAATCGCGAACTCAAGCGGCAGAACGCCCCCTCCGACGAAACCGACCGTCAGGGAAGTCGTTGTGGACGAACTCTGAATCAGGCTCGTTGCGAACACACCGATAAACAATCCGATTACGGGGCTGGAGCAGTTGGCGATCAAACCCTCGGCAAATTTCTTGCCGAACAGCTTGAAGCCTACCCCCATCAGGTCAATGCTCAGCAGAAAAAGGTAAAGCAGGCCGAAAATGGCCGCTATCTGCAGAATGGTCTCTCTTCGACCACCGGTTGCGCTGACATGAGAAGATTCCGACATGATGGGGGCGCATTCTCAGGGAAATGCGAAGCGGTGTCAAGCCGGGCATATCCCCCGGCCCGGAAAAACCACGGCCCCCGCTTGCCGTCAGCGCACCTATTCCACCACCAGTGCCGTACCGTCGTCCATGACGACGGTCACTTTCTCGCCCAGCGCCAGAAAAGGTTTCAGCCCGGGCTGTTCAGCGAGCAGGCGGAAATATTTCTCGCCGGCGAACTGCACGGTCCGCGTTTTCATCTCTTTCCTGAAATCGCCGTCAACCCAGCGGTCCTCAACAAGGTAGAATATTTTGTTGCCGACGTGCCGCACCGCCGCCGAGTCTTCCGCGGCCTTGTCGCGATACTTGTAACTCGCGATGGCCTCGCTTAATTGGATAGACCGGCCGCCGCTCTCGCCGCCGAGATAACCTTCGACTTCGGCCCTGCCGGCCTTGACTACCCTCACGCCGGGCGTCGCTCCTGACTTAAGGGACTGACCGCGCAGCGCTTCGGCCGACTCGCTCTCAAATACCGGGACCATTCCATCGAGATCCGCTTCCTCTTTTGCGGCGGAGGGACCGCGCGCCGGTGAGAGCGAACGAACTGCACCAGGCTCTCCGACCGGCCGGCGCGCCGCGAACTTCCTGGCGAAGACCTCGCTGGGCGCGGCGCCCCCCCTTTTTTCCACACCGTGTCGCTCGTATGCGGCATCGTCTTCCAGAACAAGATACGATGTATAGGGCGTCATGATGCCGTACTCCCTGCTCAGCCGGATGACTTCTTCCCTTAGTTCGGATTCCTCGCCGTGCAGCCTGATTTCTTCGAGCAGGTAGCCGACCCGCCGCGTAGCCCACAACCGCGGAATGAAATCATTATCGGAATTGATCTTCGAGAAATCGCCTTCATAAACCAGCGTCTGTTCCTTGCCGCCGACTTCGCCGCGCAGGCGAATCGCGACGTGCCCCTCCCCCTGGTATCTTCCGAATATCGTCAACTGGTCGCCGCTGAAAAGGTCGGGCAGTTCCCGCGGATGGGTCTGGAGAATCTTGACCTCGTCCACCTCGATGCCCGGCCTGACCAGGACAGGGTTGCTCATCTTGTCCACCAGAGAGGATACGCAGACCTCGATATCTTCATCCGGTTTTACGTAACGGGACAAGCCGCCGCAACCCCCGGACAACCTGTCGAGAAGGTGCGTGTTGACGTTTTCCCCGACTCCGAAGACAAACAGCCGGGCCCCTGACGCGTTCGCTCCCGCGGTGTTCTTGACTATCATGTCCGTATCGGATTCGCCGATAGTGGGTTTGCCGTCGGTAAGAAACATGATCATCGCGGGACGGTCGGCCGAGTAATTCATTTTCAAGGCGGTGCGCAAGGCCTCGTCGATGGCGGTTCCGCCGCGTGCGACGATCTTCTCAGTGAACGCCGCCGCACGCTTCCTGCTTTCCGGTTCCGCCGGCAACAACTCGTCCGACAGCGCCTCGACTTCCGTGCTGAAACGCAGGATGTTGAAACGGTCGCCGGCGTTGAGCCTTTCGATTCCGTAAGCCAGCGCCTGGCGCGCCTGCTCGATCTTGCCGCCGACCATGCTGCCGGAGGTGTCGAACACGAAAACGACGTCCTTCTCGATTGCCTTGCCCCCGGGCGGCTCCGCCGTGGGCGCGAGCATCATCATGAAGAATCCGTCGTTTCCTTCCACGGCGTGCGTCAGCAGGTTCAGGCCGAAATCTTTCTTCGAAACTCCGTAGTAGAGCACGAAATCCTTGTCCAGAAGGGCGCTTTCCATCTCGAAACCGACAACGGCCTCATGCTCCCCCTTGCGCGTTATGCCGACTTCGTGAGACGGGCTGTAGATACTCTTGATCGGCGCGCTCGAGTTGAGCTTCACGGAGACCGTAAAGTCTTCAAGCGTTCGGGATGCCCGCTCGCCCGTCTTGAGGGGAAATACGTACTTGAACAGCCCGCCGTCCAGGGCTAGGGTCTGGGAGTACTCCAGCTCCAGGCGCTGTTCCCCGTTGCGGGGTATGGGGTAGACACTGATTCTAAAAAGGTTGCCGCCCATGTACTCTAGTAAGCCCGGGTCCTTCATGCGGCGCACGATGTCCTCGTAGATCCCGCGGGCCTTTTCCTTTTCGACCAGTTCGCCGCTCATGCGCTTGCCGTTGATATACATCGCGAAGTCGCTTATCGCGGCATCCTCGGGCAACGGGAAGACGTAGATCGCCTCGAGATCGCGGCCCGTTCCGTTCTTGAAAACTTCCTCGATCTTTGCCGTGGCGACGCCGTCCTTGATACGTATGTCCACCCGCTGGTGTTTTATGGCCAGCGGCGGGAGGGATTCGTCTTTCGGAATCAGTATTCCCGACGCAACTGAATTGCAGCATGCCCCCAGCACAATCAGCAGAGCCAGCAAAGCCGCATTGCCTGTCTTGTTCATTCCGTTATTCCTCCTCTTTCCAGCGGTTCAATCGGCAATCTTGCGGGGAAGACCCCGGCGTGCAGCACCGATCCGCGGAACTCGAGCACGTGCCCCGAAACCGCCCCGGAGATCCGGCGGTATCTGCCGATGCCGGGGGTGGACACTTCGCTAAAGCCCGCGGCAAGAATTGTATCGAGAAAGCGCCGCACCGCCCTGTCGTCGGGCACCGCGTGCCGCTGCGTCCATTCTCGCCGGTTTCCGCGGTAGACGACGATTTCTTCAGCGGCGTAAGAGCGGCAGATCTTGTCCCACAGGCGCGCAAACAGACCGCGGTCCGTGAAGATATCGCAACCGATGATGCGGCCGCGCGAGACTGCTACACATCCGACAGTGTCGCCCCGGCAGAATCCGCGAAAGTCGGAAACGCATTCATCCAGCCGCCGTCTTGTCCCGGCATCCTCATAGATCTGCTGGTAGTTGCGGGTCGATGAGCGAAGCTCCGCGCGGCCCAGTTGACCTTCTATTTCGCGCCAGATGTGTCCCTGCGGCGCCACGTCGGCCGCCATCTTGCGCAGCGAAGGCGCGCTGAGTCCGCCGCTCTTGAACGCGGCGTCATCATCGCTCCAGCGGTCCTGCTCGCCGCAGTAGACGGGCACTTCCACGAAGTCCGAGCGGGCAGGCAGTAGAATGTCGTTACGAATTATGCGGTTTTGCTTGCCGCCGACGATAATTTCGCCGGCCATCAGGAAGACCGGGCGAGTTGCATCGTTGCGCACGCGCACCCGCGGCACCTCCCCTCCCCCCGTTTCCCTGATCAAAAGCATGTCGCGGTTAAGTGCTTCGTCCAGCGTCAGCACGTCCCAGTCGAACACCTCGCGATCCGGCAGCAAGAGAGGGAAGAAGGTCAACCCGCGCCGGGAAAAGGGCTCGCCCACACGCATCCGCCGGACGAGCCGTATAAGCGGCGAATCCGCTTCCGGCGGCAGAATACGGGGGGGCGGTTCCGGAACCGACGGGCCACTCCGATCTCCGGCGTCCGATTCCAGGTAAGCGGCCCGGGCGACACAGGCAATCAGGCCGCACATCAGAAATACGATCACAGATCTTTTCATTCGCTGCAACCTCCATGCGGGCATTTAAAGGGTTCCGGAGTGTTAGACGCGCGAACGGCCGTGTTTGTTCCCGTGAAGTGAAATCCAATGTTCACTTGGCAGGAATGAGTGTGATCTCGAGCAGGTACGCGCCGTCTTCCACCCGGGACTCGGCGGTTGTGCCGCCTGTACCGGGAGCGGTCTCGAACCTGACGCCCTCGATTCCCTCCAGGCGGGTAATCAGCCTGGCGAAGGCCTCGGGAGGAATGCGGACAAAAAGCGTCCTTACCGGCACCGTTTCCGGCATGGCGGCGGATGTCCTGTCCGACACTTCGGCCTCCTTCCTGTCCGTGTCCCCGACAGCAGACTTCATATGCGCCGCCGATTGTTCCGCGGCAATGCGCCCTTTTCTGTACCTCTCGCCCTGAGATTGCTCCAGCACATCTCTCAGAGCGGCCAGGAAAACATCTTCTGTAATGCCGTAGACCGTCAGACGGGTCAGGCGATCCCCTGTCCCTATCTGCTCCGCCCGCGCAGCGGCGTCCGCCGGCGATTCTTCAAGCGCGAAATTCAAGTCGGACCCAATGTCGCGTTTGGCTGCAACAACCTTCGCGGCGCCGTCGTCCCTTCCTTGCCGCGCCGGACGGGTGGTTTCCTCCCTCGCCATCGACTCCGCATCCGGCCCGTTGGCCTGTCTGACGGCCATCTCGAGTTCCGCCGGCACCCCCTGCGCCGGCCGGGCTTCACCGCCGGCACTCAGGCCGGTAACCGCACGGGCGGGCGTCCTCTCGCTCCAGATTACACCGGCCTGCGGAGCGTCCGACGGCTCGGCGGCGGGTTGCGGAGGGGCGGTTGACGCCTTGCCGGGGGACGGCGGCGCCGGAGACGCAGGCATTGTAACTTCCGAAGGTCTCTTCTCGGCCGTTTCGATAGCAGCCGTCTCTACCGCGTCTTCCTGCAATTCCTGGAGAGCTGCACGGCTTTTCAGGCTCTCCACCGCCGGGGCCGCTCGCTCGTGCGCCGACGAAGTATCGCGCGCCATTTCACGCAGTCCGTAAATGCAGACCGCCGCCACCAACCCCGCCGCCAGGGCAATCCTGATCTGCGGGCGGTTGAAGATCAGCCATGAAATCACGCGTCCTTGCCCGGGCTCGATGCCGGCGCGGACCTTTTCCGCAAGGTCGGCCGGGGGCGAAAGCGGTTCAAGGTGCCGCACCATGGAAACGGTCCGCTCAAGAGCCGCAAAATCCTGCCGGCACTTCTCACAGCCGGCAAGATGCTCCCTCAGAAGCGTCTCACGCTCCGGTTCCAGGCATCCGTCGATCGAGACGGACATCCACTCTTCTATTTCATGACACTGCATGTCAGTCCTTCACTGGTCAGCATGTCCCTGACCTTCAGCCGGGCGCGCGCCAGCCGCGACTTGACGGTTCCGATGGAACAACCCACCACTTCGGCTATCTCGTCGTATGACAGGCCCTGGATATCTCTGAGCACAATCGCCAGTCTGAAATCTTCATCCAGCTCGCCGATGGCCGCGTGAATCTTATCAGCCAAGTCCGACATCTCCGCGTTTTCGGAGGGCCCCGGACGGTTTTCGATCGTATCGGCCGAGGCGGGGTTCGGTTCGCCCCGCTTCCCGGCGTCCAGGTGCACGACTTCGGCACTCGAAATCCGCCTCAGCCGCCTCATTCCGCTGCGGCAGGTATTGGCGGCCAGAGCGTACAGCCACGTCGAAAAGCTCGAGCGCCACGCGAACTTGTCAAGCGTCCGGTACAACTTCACGAAGATCTCCTGCGTCAGGTCGGCGGCATCTTCGGCGTTTCCGCTTATGCGGTACGCCAGGTTGTACATGCGGCCCGAGAATGCGTTCACCACGGCTTCAAATGCCGCCGTGTCGCCGTTCTGAGCCCGGCGCACCCATTCGCGTATTCTTTGTGCGCCGGAATCGCCCGATGCTCCGGCCTTCAGTTCCGCTTCTATGGTATTGGACGTCATATTGCCGCGAAAAGTTCCCGCGATTCACAGCCACCCTCGACAATCCTACCACCGGCCGCGGCAATGGCAAGTTCCACCCGTTCGGTTTCTGCAATTCACGGGAAAAGGCTCGACGCAGGTTTTCCTGCCTGCTAACCTCAAGTTGATGAAACCGGATACATTGCTGGCCCTTCTGCTGACCTGCGGATTATCGGCCTGCAGGGCGGAGGAAGTCAAGGTGGCGCGCGCGCGCGGGCGCCGGCTGCGCCCGCCGGCGGTGGCCGACGCGTTCTATCCCGCCGATGCCGGCAGGCTGCGGCAAACGGTGGACGAAATGCTCACGGCCGCCGGCGAAACAGATATAAAGGGAACTGTCCTGGCTGCCGCGGCGCCGCATGCCGGTTATGTCTTTTCGGGGAGGGTCGCGGCCTGCACGTTCAAGGCCATTGCAAATACGTCGTTCGATACCATGGTTATCATCGGGCACGACTGTTACGGGGGCGCCGTGGCCTACCTCTCGGGGGCGGATGCGTTTGAAACTCCCCTCGGGAAAGTCGCGGTGGACGTGGACATGGTGCGTGAGCTGCTGAATTTCAGCCCTGGCATCCGCCTTAACGATGCCATGCACGGCAGGGAACACACGGTGGAGTTGCAGTTGCCCTTCCTGCAGGCCGCGGGGCGTCAATGCAAGATCGTTCCGGTGCTGTTCGGAGATCCGACGCCGGAGAACTGCAGAACCTTCGCCGACGCCATGGCCGCCGCTTCGGAGAAGAGGAAGGTCTTTGTCCTGGCGAGTTGCGATATGTCCCACTACCCCTCGTACGAAGATGCCGTTTCGCTGGACCGTGCCACGTTGAAGGCTCTGCAATCCATGGACATCGACGCTTTGTTTGCGCACTTCGCACGGGCCGAGCGCGGCGCAACCCCGGGCCTTCAGACGGCAATGTGCGCGAAGGGCGGCGTGGGTGCGGCTTTGCTTTTCGCCATAAACCGCGGCGCGGACAACGTGAAGATACTGAAGTACGCCAATTCCGGTGACGTTCCCGCGGGGGACAAGCGGCGCGTGGTAGGCTACGGGTCCGCCGTAATGCTGAAGAGCGGCGAGTAGCCGCTTGCTGTCCGCCGGATCGGCTCGCAGAGCCGATGCCACAGTAGAGGGTTGCCGATGCCAGAGTTGTGGCAGCCGCTCTATGAGCGGCGCCTGACCCGAGCGCAGGCGAAGCGGCTGACCATAAGCAAAGCTAATCGGCCTTCGCCACCCCGATAGCGCAGGGATGTCCGTTCAGGTTCCACTCCGCGCCGCCGGGCGACACGTCACCAGCGGCCAGTCCGACGCAAAGCGTCTCGGCGCAAATGTATTCCTCATGGGCCCCGACGGCCCGGCCGACGGTCTCGTCGGCCGAGTAAACGATGCGGATGCGCTGCGTGACGTCAAACCCGGCCTGTTTGCGCATGTTCTGCACCTTGTTGACGAACTCGCGCGCCAGGCCTTCGAGCCGCAGGGCTTCGGTAACCCGCGTTTCCAGGGCAATCACGATGTGGCCTTCCGCCGCGACCACCAGGCCCTTCTTGGGAATTCGTTCGATCACAACGTCTTCGCCGTCGATCTCTAAAGTCTGTCCGCCCAGCGCAAGAATCGCCGTTTCTCCGCGTGCCAGGGCTTCTACGGCGGAAGAGTCCAGGCGCGCAATGGCCCCGGCTACTTCTTTTACCCGCGCTCCGAAACGCGGCCCCAGCCGCTTGAAATCCGGCTTGGCCTTCAGTTCAGCCAGGCCGGCCTCGTGATCGCCGCAAGCCAGCTCCTTGACGTTGAGCTCATCAAGGATTATCTCGGAAAGATCTCGGATCCGGCCAAGCGTCTCCGCATCGCGGGACACAACGTGAATGGTTCCCAGCGGCTGGCGAACCTTGAGATTGTGCTCGGACCTCAGTTGCCTGCCGAGACGCACGATGGTCGTTACCTCGGCCATGTGTTCCTCGAGCTCTGCGTCGCGGTTTGTGCCGTCGGCTTCCGGAAAATCGCACAGATGCACCGACTCCGGCATCTCTTCCGTGCGCAGGTTGCAGTAGATGCTCTCGCTGATAAAGGGCACGAATGGCGCGGCTATCTTTGAGAGCTGCAACAGAACCGTGTAGAGTGTTTCGTAGGCGAGCTTTTTGTCCTGGTCATCCTGCGACTTCCAGAACCGGCGCCGGCTCCTGCGGATGTACCAGTTTGTAAGATCCTCGATGAATGTCACGAAAGGACGTACGGCCCTCTGAAGATCGTAGTCGTCCATTGAAGCTCGCACTTTCCCCGCCAGACTCTCAAGCGAACTGCGGATCCAGCGGTCCAGAACGTTGGGACTGGACTTGCCGGTGACCCGGCTGCCGTCCCAGCCGTCGACGGAGGCATACGTAACGAAGAAGCTGTAAGCGTTCCAAAGCGGGATAAGGATGTGCCGCAGCAGTTCCCGCACACCCTTTTCGGAGAAGCACAGATCTTCGGCCCTGACTACCGGCGAATAAACGAGGTAAAGCCGCAGGGCGTCGGCGCCGTAAGTGTTGATCATGTAGACCGGATCGGGGTAGTTCTTCAGCCGCTTGCTCATCTTGCGGCCGTCTTCGGCCAGCACCAGCCCGTTCACCACGACGTTGCGGAAAGCCGGCTTGTCGAAGAGCGCCGTCGACAGAACCATCAGCGTGTAGAACCAGCCGCGTGTCTGGTCCAGCCCTTCGGCAATAAAGTCAGCCGGAAAGTGGCTCTCGAAATGCTCCTTGTTCTCAAAAGGATAATGGGCCTGCGCGTACGGCATGGACCCGCTCTCGAACCAGCAGTCGAGTACTTCCGGAATGCGCGTCAACATCCCCTTCCCCCGGCGTGAAGGAATCTCTACGGCGTCGACGAAATGCTTGTGCAGGTCGGTCACATCTCGTCCCGACAGTTCCTTGAGCTCGCGGATCGATCCGACGCAAACGATTTCTTCACCGTCTTCGCTGCGCCACACGGGCAAAGGGGTACCCCAGTAACGGTTGCGCGAGATGGCCCAGTCGCGCGCGCCTTCCAGCCACTTTCCGAAACGGCCGTCTCTGAGGTGCTCCGGAACCCAGCGGGTCTCGCGGTTGGCGGCAAGCAGACGGTTTTTCAACTTCTCCACCTCGACGAACCACGTCGAGACGGCGCGATAGATCAGGGGCTTGTCGCAGCGCCAGCAATGCGGGTAGCTGTGCGTAATCGTGCCCCGGTGCACCAGCTTGCCTTCGTCCTTGAGGCGCCTGATGATGTCGGCGTCGGTCTCCTTAACCTCGCGGCCGGCATAGTCCCCGACCGGTTCGACGAACTTCCCCTCGGCGTCCACCGGGCATACGGCGGGCAGGCCTTCGCGGCGGCCGAGCAGGTAATCGTCTTCCCCGAAGCCCGGCGCGATGTGCACCACGCCGGTGCCGTCTTCAGTCGAAACGAAATCGGCGGCAAAGACCCGAAAGGCGCCCTCATGGGCCAGCTCCGCGAAGTACGGGAAGAGCGGCTCGTACTCGATACCCACCAGCTCGCGGCCCGGGATCTCGGACATTGCGTCATACTCTTCCGGGCCGCCGTAATAGGCAGGCACGCGATCCGCGGCCATGTAGTACACGTCGCCCTTGTCCTCCACGCGCGCATAGGCGATGTCCTCCCCCACCGCCAGCGCCAGGTTCGACGGCAGAGTCCAGGGAGTCGTGGTCCAGGCCAGGATGTAAGCGTTTTCGCGACCCGCAATTCTGAAACGCACGGTAACGGCAGGGTCCGTTACATCCTCGTAGCCCTGGTTTGTTTCAAAGTTCGAGAGCGGAGTGGCGCAGCGCGGGCAATAAGGCAGAATCTTGTGGCCCTCGTAGATCAGTCCCTCGTCCCACAGTCTTTTAAACACCCACCAGATGGACTCCATGTAGGAAGGTTCCATCGTCTTGTAGTCGCGGTCGAAGTCAACCCAGCGCCCCATGCGAGTTACGATATCCCGCCATTCCGACGTGTAGCGCAGCACGATACTCCGGCATTTCTCGTTGAAGACATCGACACCCATCTGCTCGATGTCGGTTTTGCCGCTGATATTAAGGTCCTGCTCGACTTCGTATTCCACCGGCAACCCGTGGCAGTCCCATCCGAAACGGCGGTCCACCAGGTATCCGCGCATGGTCTGGTAGCGCGGGACGATATCCTTGATGGTGCCGGCCAGAAGGTGGCCGTAGTGCGGCAGCCCGGTGGCAAAGGGCGGGCCGTCATAAAAAACGAACTCGGCGCAGTCACGCCGCAGGCGCAGGGACTTCTCGAAAATCCCGCGTTCCCGCCAGAAATTGAGGATGCCTTCTTCCAGCTTCGGAAAATCAGGCCTGTTGTCTACCGGTTTGTAACTCATGACGCAAAATTTCCTGCACGCAAAAAAAGATTACCGAAATTACAGCAACCCGCCTGTTCGATCAACAAAACTCTGGAATAGACATCGGTCGCGGGGCCGCGTATAGTCCCGCGTCATGAAAAAAGCACCAGTGCCGATCGTCGCAGTCGTCATTCTCGCCCTGCTGTTTCTGACCGTGCGCGTCTCTTTTGCCGAAGGAGCGTTCGGCGCGGGCGTGCGGCGCCACGCGCAGCACTCCGTCTTCGAAGATCTGCCCTTCGACGACGGCGACCTGTCGTACGGCATAGCTTACGAGTACCACGACAAGAAGGCCTACTGGCAGCTGGGTGTCGGCTACGCGCCGCAACCGGGCACCAACGGCGTGGATTACGTGGTCACGCCGCAGCTCAACCTGATCGTCAAGGACCGCGTCTGGCGCGCCGGCATCGGCGTACTCGACAGCTATGTCGAGATGGAGGACGGCGAGAACGACTGGACGGACGTCTACTTTCAGTTCCTGACGGGAATCCACCTGCCGGTCTTCGGAATGGATTTCGACGTGCTCGCTTTCTATCCGTTTGCCGAGTGGGGGGATATCAGCGACTTCGATTTTGACGATATTGACTACGGCGCCTGGCTCACTTTCTCTTTTTGAGCAAGCGCCAGAGGGCGAACTTCAAGCGTTGCGCGAGTGACGGACGCCTTTTCGACGAACGCCCCCGGTAATTCGGCTTCATGTAATCCCGGTCGCTGAGCCCCATTGCATCACTCCGCGCAGTCAGAAAAATCGGTACTTTCTTTCGAACCCTTTGATATCATAAAGTCCCGTGTGTGAACATGCAAAATACCTGTTTCTCCGGCTTGAAGTCCCGGCGGTGCGCGGTTGCGGCGTTGGTTTTCTGCTACTGCGCCGCTTCGTCCGCGGCGTTTTCCGCCGCGCGCGACGGCCGCCGTTCGGTTGTCAAGATCTACGTTACGTCCCAGCGCGGCGACTTCGCCATGCCGTGGCAGACAGCGGGCCCGGCCGCCGGCAGCGGCTCGGGTTTCATCCTGCGGCAGCGGCGCCTTCTGACCAACGCCCACCTTGTTTCGGACGCCAAGTATATAGAAGTGCAGAAGGATAACGACGCGCGCCGCTTCCAGGCCGAGGTTGCGTTCGTGGGCCACGATTGCGACCTGGCGGTTCTTTCGGTAAAGGACGAGTCTTTTTTTGAAGGCACCGCCGAGCTTGGCGTGGCCGATTCGCTGCCGGGCCTTGACGACGTCGTGACGGTGCTGGGCTATCCTCTCGGGGGGGAGCGGCTGTCCGTAACGAGGGGTGTGGTATCCAGGATCGACTATGCCAATTACATGCACAGCGGCGTCGACCAGCATCTTGTTCTGCAGGTCGACGCGGCGATCAACCCCGGAAACAGCGGCGGCCCCGTTCTCTTCCGCGGGCGGGTCGTGGGCCTGGCCTTCCAGGGGCTCTCCTGGGCCGAGAACATCGGCTACGCCGTCCCGCTGCCGGTGCTCAGGCACTTCCTGGACGACATCTCCGACGGATACTACAACGGTTATCCCGAACTGGGAGCGCAGGCCATGGAATTGCGCAATCCCGCCCTGCGCGAGCACCTGAAATTACCCGCTGATCGCAGCGGCGTCGCCGTCTACTTTCTCGACCCTTTCGGCAGTGCCCGCAACCGTCTGCTCCTGGGGGACATCCTGATGGCGGTAGACGGCATTCCGATCGCCGACGACGGCACCGTCCCCCTCGGGGATACGCGCATGCCTTTCCACGAGATCCTCGAGCAAAAGCAGTGGGGGGAGACGGTTGTTTTCGACGTTTGGCGCAAAGGGCTGGATGCCAGGGTTGCCGTGCCGTTGCGCAACCCTCACGATCCCTTTATTTATCGCGACATCTACGATCGGCGGCCGCAGTTCCTCATTACCGGCGGGCTCGTCTTTTCCCCGTTGAGCCGCGAATACCTGCGCACCGGCTCGCTCGACAAGGACAACTTCAACGTGCAGTTATTGAAGTACTACATGCAGTATGCCAAGGTGGACGATCTCTACAAGGGGCATATCGCTTTTATCGTGCTGATTCGCCGTCTGGCTCACCCCGTAAACGCATACCACGAGCACTTCCTGGACGGCATACTTGAGGAGGTCAACGGCAGGCCGATAGGCAGTCTCACCGACTTGAACGCGGCCCTTGAGTTCCCCCGCGACGGCTACCACGTGATGCGCTTTGCCGGCATGGACGAGCCGCTGATCATGGACGCCGCGGCAGCCAGAGCCGCCGACGCGGAGATTCTGCGGCGTTACGACGTTCCCGCGCCCGCGCACGTCGAGGAGAAGATGCGCCCATGATCGCGGATTGCTCCATAAAGCACCTCCTGCTCGCGTGCGGACTGGTCTGGCTTCAGCTAACGCCTCCGGCCGGAGGTTCGCCGGAACAGGAATCGATCGAAAGCCGCCTTGCGCAGGTCTCCGTGACTTACCAGTCTCCGGACCCATTCCGTCCCTGGCAGTCCGACGCCCCCGGCGTTCGCCGGGGTTACGCCATCCGCGTGGACGGCTCGCTCTACATAACCACGGAGAGTCTTGTGAGAAATCATACCCTTGTGGAAATGCGCGCGGCACGCACCGGCCTGCGGCTGCCCGCCGATGTGCTGATGTCGGACGAGCAGGTAAATCTTGCTCTGCTTTCGACGGGAGGCGCAGCCACAAATCCTCCATCCTGCACCGTGGCGGACGCCGTCGGGCGCAAGGACACCGTCGCTATTCTGCAGTTCGATGAGACCGGCGAACTGCAGCGCGGCGCAGGAAAGGTGCTGCAGATCAGCTTCGAAGAACTGCCCGCCGCGCCCTATGCCAGCCTGGTTTTCAGCCTCCTGACGGATCTCAACGTCAACGGCGAAGGCGCGCCGGTCGTGCGAGGCAACAGCCTGGCCGGTCTGATCATGAGCTACGACCCTTCATCCCGCACCGGCAAAATGATTCCCTACCCTATTCTGCGGCGTTTTCTTCACGACGCAACTTCGCCGCCGTACAGGGGAGTGGCGGTGGCGGGATTCACCTCTAAAGAGCTGGTCGATCCCGCGCAGCGCGCGTACCTGGGGGTGGGAAACCTCAGCGGCGGCATTCTGGTGCTTTCGTGTATCCCCGGTACCGGAGCGGAGGACGTGCTGCGTCCGCTCGACGTGGTATTGAAATGGGACGGTTACGAAGTGGACAACATGGGCTATTACGATGATCCGGACTTCGGGCGCTTGCGTTCGGCCTACCTGACACACGGTCGCCGTGAGGTCGGCGACACCGTGGCCGTGCGGATTGTGCGGGACGGGTCCGAGCAGACCGTCAACCTGACCCTGACGTCTTATTCGGACGAGTCGGCCCTCATACCCGAAAACGCGGCGGAGCGGCGTCCCGAGTACCTGATTGAAGGAGGCATGTTGCTGCGAGAACTGGACGGAGCTTACCTGCGGGCACACGGCGCAAACTGGATGAACCAGCTCGATCAGCGGCTGGTGAGTCTCTACCTCACGCGCCGGCAGATCCCTCAAAACGAGGGGCAGCGCGTCGTCATCCTGGCGGGCGTGCTCCCCCATCCGATCAATGTCGGCTACCAGCACTTCCACAATCATGCCGTTACGCACGTCAACGGGCGTCCCGTAAACAACATGGCCGACGTGTTCCGGATCGTTTCCAAGGACGGGCATCTCTACACGTTGACCCTGCAATCCATAGGCGTCGATCTCGTGCTGGACCGCTCGTCTCTTGCCCAGGCCAACAAGCGGCTGGCGGAGATCTACCGGATTCCCCGCCTCAGGTATCAGCGCGGCAAGTAGACGCTTGCCCGCGCGCAGGCATCCAGGCATAATGCGCTGATCATGGACCGGTTCATCAAGTTTCTGACGCGCTACATTCTGATCGGGCTTTTCGTGTCGATACTGATTGTCGCCGCTGCAAACGTGCTGGAAGTGACGGCCATGCCGGCGGCGCTGCAACCGGCGGACGATTTCATCCGGAACAATTCCGTGCTCGGCTCGACGGCGGAGCTTCTGCGCAGGAATCTTTTGTGGGGCGAATGGAGCGACGACGAGGGGTCCGCTCCGCTTCCCGAGCCGGCCGCCGATCGAACCACCCCACCGGTTGAGCCGGCCATTCCCGCGGGCGGACCGTCTCCGGACCTGACCGGTGCGGCGCCCGCGACTTCGTCCGACCCCGCGTCGCCGCTTCCGAACAACGCGGGCGCACCACGGTGGGGCGTGGTCTTCGCCTCAACCGCCAAGGCTTATACGACCGCGGGCAAGTTTCTCTTTCGTCCCTCTCCCGGAACAGTAGTCAAGGTTTCGGATATCCGCGAGACCAGGTCCGGGAAACTGGCCGCGTGCTACCCCCTGACCGGCGCGCACCGCGATCGGGCGGTGCTTATCCCGGCCGCCGATCTGAACCTTCAATCGGTGGATCTCGCCGAAGTGCCGCCCGCCGTGCGCGAACTGCGCGTGCGTGAAGCCCGTATTCTCGGTAAGATCGACGAGACCAGACGCAACTCCGGGAAGAAACTGCGTGAGGATAATCCCCACGCCGCTGAATACGCGGCGGCGAGGTCCGCCTACGTGGAGTACTGGAAGAAGGTCAAAGCACTGCAGGCTGAACGCGATTCGGCCGAAGGCTCCGACCATGTGCGCATCAGCGATGAGCTTCGGGTCATGAAAGGGGCCGATATACGTCTCGGGCAGGCTTACGAGACCGCAAAACGGAAGTACGAGGACTGGAACAGCTCAAATCCGAGCGTTTCGAATGAGGAATCCGCGATGGCGGCGCTTGAAGATGAGCTTTCCGAAGTCCGGGCACGGCTCGAGGAAGCGGACGCGGGTCCCCGATGAAATCCGACCGATTTCTGCCCGGTATCAACACATTACTCTCGGATTGCCGGCACTGGCTTCGCAAACGCCGCGTGGGGCTGCTCAGCCATGCCGCGGCGCTCGATACCGCGGGCCGTCATGCCGCGGATTGCCTGCGGGCGGCGGACGTACGGCTCGTCGCGCTGTTCGGACCCGAGCACGGTTTCTTCGGTGCCGCGGCCGCGGGGCGGCCGGTTGCCGGCCGCATGCATCCTTCACTACAAATCCCGGTCTATTCTCTTTACGGCGAACGGCGATGCCCCGACCCGGAGATGCTGAGCGGCATCGACACGTTGGTAGTCGATTTGCAGGACCTCGGCACGCGGTGCTACACCTACGTGTCGACGCTTAGCTACGCGATTGAAGCAGCCTGCGCGGCCGGCAAGGAAATCATCGTGGCGGACCGTCCCGTGCCGCTGCCCAACGTGGTTGACGGACCGGTAACCGCCCCCGGCTGCGAGAGCTTTCTGGCTGCGCTGCCGGTTCCCATGGTTTACGGCATGACGCCCGGCGAAACGGCTCGCTGGATACGCGACAATATGTGCCACGGCGCGAACCTGAAGGTTGCCCCGATGAAGAACTACCGCTGCGGTCCGGCCCGCGGGTCCGGATGGCCGCCCTGGGTGCCGCCCTCTCCGGGCATAGCCTCCTGGGAGTCGGGCCTGTGCTACCCGGCGACGGTCTTCTCGGAAGCCCTCCCGCAGCTCGATCACGGCGCCGGATCGGGTCTGCCTTTCCAGGTGCTCGGCGCCCGGTGGCTCAACGGGTCTGCCGTTTGCGACTGCCTGAAGGGATTCCGCCTTCCCGGAGTTGCCTTTTTTCCTCACGCTTACGCTCTGCCGGGGGGAGCAGTGGTGGAAGGCTTGAGGCTGGTGGTGCGCGACCACGACGCTTTTCGTCCCGTCCGCACCGCCGTGGCAATTCTGCTCGCACTGGAAACCGTCTGCGGCGCGAGGCGAATCTGGAAGAACGCGAAGACGCGACCCCGTTTCTTCGACACACTTGTCGGCACGCCGGAGGTCCGCGGGGATATCGTTGCGGGAGTCGGCTTATCGGGCATTACATCCCGCTGGCGGGCCGGTCTGCGTAAATTCAAAGATTCCCGCGAGTCGGCGCTGCTTTACCGGCGCGCGCGCGCGAAATGAAGCATCCTTCCAGGGCAGTGGTTCTGGCCGCGGGCCTGGGGACCCGCATGGATCCGTTGAGCCGTGTGCGCCCCAAGGGCCTCATGCCCTTCTGGGGCAAGCCCCTGCTCGATCATACGCTGGAACTGCTGGCGGAGTGGGGAGTCGGGGAGGTAGTGATTAATCTGCACCATTGCCCCTCCGCTTTCCTCGATTTCGCGCGGGGGCGCAATACGTCCGTGCCCCGCATCAACTTTTCCTTTGAGCCGGAGATTCTCGGCACCGCCGGGGCTTTGCGACGCGCCGCGTGGTTCACCGGTGATGAGCCCTTCTGGATTGTCAACTCGGATGTTGTCGCCGAACTGTCTCCCACCCCGTTTCTGGATGTTTACCGCCGTCATCATCCCGCCGCGGTGTTGTGGCTGGAGCCTTCGGCAGGGCCGCGCACCGTGGAAGCGCACGACGGCCTGATAACCTGCTTTCGCAGCAGGAGCCCGCAGGCGGCCGGCACATTTACTTTCTGCGGCATTCAGCTTGTCTCGCCGCGCATCCTGCGTTTTCTGCCGAAGTGCGGGTTCTCCACGCTGGTCGATCTTTACGAGGCCGCCATGCGAGCGGCCGAAGAGATTCGCGGCGTGTGCGTGGCCGGATCGTTCTGGGCCGACGTCGGGACTACCGGCGTCTACCTGGACGCCCACGCCCGCGCCCTCCAGGCTTACAGGACCAACCTGCCGGGGCGCAGGCTCGTGATACCGGAGCAAATCGAGCGAGTGAAGCGGCTTCAGCAGGGCGGGATCAGAGTGACCGGCTTCGTGTCCGTCGGAGACCAATCGGTTGTGCGGAGGGGGGCGCGGTTGGAAAACTCGGTGCTATGGGATCGTGTCCGCGTCGGCGGCGCTGCCGATGTGCGGCGGGCGATTCTGGCCGACGGCGTTCATGTGCCCGGCCGTGTGCGCGGAGCGGCCGTGCAGGCCGATAGCGCGGCTGACACCGCGATTTCTTCCACTCTGCGGCATCTCGGCTGGCGCGCGGAGCGGACCCTCCTGATGCCGCTGGACCCGCGCGGCTCCGACCGCTCTTTCACTCGCTTGCGCTGCGGGCGGCGCAAGGCCGTCGTGATGAGCTACGGAACCGAGCGGGAGGAGAACGCGCTGTACGCGCGGCATTCCCGCTTCCTGGCCGGCATGGGGGTTCCGGTTCCGCGGCTGTTGCTGGACCGGCCCTCCGAACGCCTCTGCGTTATCGAGGACCTGGGTTGCGAATCGCTGGCCGATGCCGCCGGCCGGGGGTTCGGGGCGCGCGTTGCAGGAATCTACACGGAACTCATCGGGATTGTAGCGCGTCTGCATCTGAAAGGGCGAGCCGCCGCCCTCGCGCGCGGAATTCCTCTCAATCCCCCTTTCGATTCCAGGCTCTACCGCTGGGAGCATGAGCTTTTCGAGCGGCGGCTCCTGCCGCACTTTCCGGCCCTGCCCGCCAGGCTCGTTTCCGAAGCCATGCTGGAGCTCTCCGCTGTCTCGCGCCGCCTGCTGCGCGAACCGCGGGTCCTGCTGCATCGCGATCTGCAGTCCGGCAACATCCTGATCGCTAAAGGGCGGCCGGTCCTCATAGACTTTCAGGGCATGCGCATGGGACCGGCGGTCTACGATCTGGCATCCCTGCTGTGCGATCCCTATGTCTCGCCGCCCGTGTCCTTGCGCGAGCGGTTGTTGACCGCCTACGCGACCGCTACGGGCAAGACCGCCGCGGACCTGCAAAGCGCCTTCCGGTACGGAGCCGTCCAACGACTGGTCCAAGCCCTCGGAGCGTACGGTAGACTGGGCGCCCTACCCGCCACCCGCCGGTTCCTTAAGCACGTTGCCCCTGCTTTGAATCTGCTGAACGAGTCTCTCGCCGAACTTGACAAGTTCCCGCGATTGCGCGAGCTTGTCGGCAAGCTTACGGAGGTGCGTTTATGAAGGCTATGTTGGCACTGAATCTGCTTCTGGTACTTCTTACCCTTGGTTGCACCGGCAAGAAAGAGCCGGGGGAAGCCGGCGCGGCTCCCGCGAAAAGTGACGGCGGTATCGGCGAGGCGGTGGTCGACGTGGTCACGCGCCGCGACGCCGTCGAGGCCGGCAAGAGAGCCAAAGCCGCAATCAAAGCCGTGGAGGCGCGCAGGCAGCGGGACTTCGAGGAAGCGCTGGGAGAAGACAAGTGAAACGTTCATGGGTGAGTTGGCTGGTGTTTGTCGTCTTCGGCGGCATCATGGGTTTCCTGCGGTACGGTAAAGTTCTGCCGGGTGCATACCTGTCAATGCTGAAGACCTACGGTCCCTGGGTTGTGCTGGGCGTCTACGTCTGCCTGGTTCTTTTCGCATTCAAGGACACGGTTTACCAGGGCATTCTGTGTGTGCTGGTGCCGTTGTATGCCTTTTACTATCTCTTCATGCTATCCGACGCCTTCCTGGTGCGGGCGCTGGTGGCAGGCCTGCTGGTGGGGGTCGGACAGGATTCGGCGATCTTTTACCAGGATCACCTCACTCAAATCGTTGACGCCGTGCGCCGCTGGATCGCCTCAGGCGGATAGCGCATCAGCCTGCGCAAGGTTTACGCAAGCCCGGCGTCACCCGCCGGCTTGTCCGGCTTGGGCAGTCGCCCTGCGTATCGCCACCACCCGGTCAAGGATGATATCGGCGAGTTCGCGTTTTGACATGAGGGGCAGTTGTTCAACGCTGCCCTTGCGGTCAATGAGCGCGGCACGGTTGGTTTCTACCCCGAACCCGGCATCGGGGGCCGATACGTCATTGGCCACGATCAGGTCGAGCACCTTTTCGCGCAGTTTCCGGAGTGCCTCGGAGGTGGGATCGCCCGTTTCGGCCGCGAAGCCGACATGGATCCGCTTCCCCTTGCCCTCGGCGACCGCCGCCAGAATGTCGGGCGTTCTTTCGAGCTCCAGGCTCGAGCGCGTCCGGTCTTTCTTGAGCTTGACGGGACTGTAATGCGCGGGACGCCAGTCGGCGACGGCCGCGCACATGACGAGAACGTCGCAGCCGGCCAGGCGGCTTTTCACCGCAAAAAGCATTTCTTCGGCCGTGCCGACCGGAACCACTTCGGCGCCGGCCGCCGGCGCCAGGCAGACGGGCCCCGAGATCAGGATTACTTCGAAACCGCGCGCCAGCGCCGCCTCGGCCACGGCATAGCCCATTCTGCCGCTGGAACGGTTACTGATGAAGCGCACCGGGTCGATCGGCTCACGTGTCGGTCCGGCTGTAACCAGAATACGCATGGTATGGGCGCACGGCGGGAACAGCCGTTCCCTACCGCATTGCCGTGAAACTCCAGATAGACATTGAAACCCTGTTCCGAAAAGTACAAATTCAGAGTTTACGTAAACCAGGCGGGATCATCAACGATGAACATCGAATCTGTGCCGGTCGGACCGTTTGAGGCCAACTGTGTGATTGCGTGGGACGACCAATCGCGGGCGGTCGTTTTCGACCCGGGCGACGAGGCCGAACGCCTCGGACGCTTCCTGGACGAACGCGGCCTGATCCCGGTTGCCTGCATGCTGACGCACGGGCACGTCGACCACGTGTCGGGAGTGGCGGCGCTGCTATCGTCCCGGCCCGCCCCTGTCGGCCTGCATCCGAAGGATGCGGTTTGGGCCTTCGAGCCCGCCAACCGCATGCCGCCTTGCTACGAGGCCCCGGCGAGACCGAAGAAGATCGAGCGCAGTTTGGCGCACGGCCAGAAGTGGACCGACGGCGGTTTAAGCTACACGGTCCTGGAAACACCCGGCCACTCGCCCGGTTCGGTTTGCTTTCTGTTCGACGATGAGGGCATACTGGTCTGCGGCGACACTCTTTTTGCGGGTTCCGTCGGCCGCACGGACCTGCCAGGGGGTGACGCCCGGGCGCTGCAGGCATCGTTGAAGCGCCTGGCCGATCTGCCGGATGATACCATGGTATATTCCGGTCACGGCCCCGTAACGAGCATCGGCGCTGAGAAGAAGGTCAACTATTTCTTGCGAAGTTGTATGTGAAGCGCTTGAATTCCATTCCGCGGTAAGAACTGACGGGGATACAGCCCTTATGACGGACGACATGTTAAAAATCGGCGCCGAAGGCGTGAATTCAGCAAAGATTGTCGAGGAAATCCGCGCGGTTGTGGCGGAAAAACGCGCAAAAGGGCTTTACAGCGATCCGCGCATAGCGCGAGCCGAACGCTCGAATTTGTCAAATCTGAGAGACGATGAGGATTTCCTTTCGTTCTACCTCGATTGCCTCAAGGATGCTGCGTTCGTCGATATCAGCGATTTCGAGATAGTTGAAAGGCGCGCCAGGTTCTCGCGGCCGCTCATCGCGCTCAAGCGTGTTATCTGGAAACTTCTGAAGTTCTATACCTATCGTCTCTGGTCGCAGCAGAACCAGGTAAACGGCCTGCTGCTTTCGGCGATAGAGAATATTGAAAGCACGCACCGCGAAAAGCTGGCCGAGTTGCAGGCACGGCTTTCCGAGTTGGAAAGATGCCGCAAACCCGGAGAATAGCTTTCGTTTGTCCCCGTTTTGCCGAAGGCGGCGCTGTCGGCGGGGCCGAAACTCTTCTGAGGAACCTTGCGGCGCGCGCCGCCGGCGCCGGGTTGAGCGTGACATTCCTTACTACCTGCGCCCGCAACCACTTCACGTGGCGCAACGACAGACCCGCCGGCGTCGAAGAGCGCGACGGGATGCGGGTCGTGTTCTTTCCGGTCGACACGGACCGTAACGTGGAGGCCTTTCAGAGCGTACAGGCTGCGATCAGCCGCGGCCGCCGCGTGAGTCGCGAAGATCAGGAGCTCTGGCTCGACAACAGCGTCAACAGCCGCGAGCTGTATCAGCATTTGCGCCGGCACGGCGAAGACTACGACCTGGTTATCACGGGGCCCTATCTTTTCGGTCTGACCCGGGCGGCGGCTCTTATCCACCCGGCCAGGACGTTGATCGTTCCCTGTCTGCATGACGAGCCGTTCGCCTACCTCGACGTGTTCAGGGAATTGTTGGCTGAAGTGCGCGGAGTCGTGTTCAACTCTGAACCCGAGCGCGATTTTGGGTTGCGCTTGTATGCCCTCGATCCGCCACGAACCGCGGTTGTGGGGATGGGGCTGGACGACTTCGAAGCGGACGGCGAAGGCTTCCGCTCCCGCCGGGGACTGACGGCCCCCTACGTCATGTACTCCGGAAGGCGCGAGCCGTTGAAGGGAACTCCACTGCTGCTCGATTACCTGGCGGCCTTTCGCTCGCGCAGGGGGCGCGACGTAAAACTGGTGCTTACCGGCAGCGGACCGTTTGAAGCTCCGGCGGAACTCGTTCCGCACGTCATCGACCTCGGTTTCGTATCCGAGCGGGAGAAGCACGATGCCATGGCGGGCGCTGCGGTATTCTGCAACCCGTCGGTCAACGAAAGCCTCGGCATAGTGATCCTCGAGGCCTGGCTGGCCGGCACCTGCGCCCTCGTGCACGGCGCGGGCGCGGTTCTCGCGCACCAGTGCCGGAAGAGCAACGGCGGACTCTGGTTCAGGAACTACCCGGAGTTCGAGCAGTGCCTCGAACGCCTGCTGGACGAGCCCGGACTGGCGAGCGCACTTTCCGCCCGGGGCAGACAATACGTCCTGCGCGAGTACTCGTGGGAGCGAATTGAAGACAGGTTCTTCGAAGCGCTGGCGAAGCTGGCTTAGTACACGGTTTCATGAATACGGTGACGTACTTATGAAACCGTGTCTTAGACGTCCGCCTGGGGACCGTTAAGCATGTCGCGTATTTCGCCCAGGTGCCTAACGTTTTCCTCGAGAGCGTGCCGTACGGCGTCGATCTTCGCGCCGATCTCGCCTGAGCGGCTGCCTGTTTCCAGCCTGATCTTCTGCAGCGCTTCGTGATCGGCCCGCAACGACTGCGCCTCGGATTCCAGTTGTGCGGCCCTGGCTTCGGCCTTGGAGAGCACCCGGCGCAGGTTGAGTATGCGCAGTTCCTGCTCCTCAACGGTGCTGTCGATGTCGGTGAGCTCCATGCCGTCCGGGATCGGTACCTCTACATCGCGCCCGCAATCGGAACAGGGAATCGACAAGCCGGCGCCGCGATAGTCGATCGCAAGGCTCTTGCCGCAATACGGGCAGTCGAAAACGATGTCGGTTTCTTTCACACCCTCGACGGGCTCTGTTGGATCAACCATGAGGCATCCCTTGAATTGCAGCTATCCTTTTGTCACTTTTCCGGCCTTGACGCATGCGGCGCAAACTGTCTTTCTGACCGTGCCGCCTGCGACGGCAACCCTGATTCGGCTGACGTTCGGCAGGAAGCGCCGCTTGTTCACGCCGGTAGTATGAAGGCCGATCCCGCCCTTCTTCTTTGCCAACCCGCGCCTTACAATACGGTTGCCCGAACGGCCGCCCTTGCCGCAGATTTCACAGACTTTTGACATCTCACACTCCCGGGTCTCGCGCGTTTGTCATAACCAAACACGCTGATTCGTTAAAACAGAACGCAAATATATCGAATTTGCAGCAGGAATCAAGCCTGCAGATGAGCTATTCGGCGGCCGTTCGGACGACGCGGGTTTGGCGCGGACGAAACGGTTAAATCCTGCTCAGCTCCTCGCTTCTCGCGGCGGCCGCCCGCAGTGTATCTATCACAACCTGCTTCAGGGGTGCGCGGCCCAGCACCGACATGCCCGCTACCGTAGTTCCCTTGGCCGAACTTACCGCCGCAATCAGTTCCCCCGGTCCGTACTTGCCCTCCGAAACAAGTATCGCGGTACCGAGCATCGTCTGAACGGCGAGCAACTCGGAATCAGCGCGTGAAAGCCCGAGTTCCACCCCACCCTCCGCCATGAGCTGCAGGAAATGAGCGAAAAACGCGGGGCCCGACCCGCTCAGGGCCGTCACCGCGTCGAACTGCTCTTCCGGCAATTCCAGAACCTTTCCGAAGCACGACAGCAGCGTTACGGTCGTGCCCCGATCTTCTTCCGTCAGTCCGTGTCCGGAACAGAAGACATTCATGCCCGCGGCGACGGTGGCGGCGATATTGGGCATCACCCGCACGACCTTTGCCCCGGGAAGCAGAGGTTCGATACGCTCAATCCTTATACCAGCGGCAATGGAAATGAAAAGGTGACGCTCCAGCGGTCGACCCCCTATTTCCTTGAGAACTTCCTCGAGATTCTGAGGCTTTATGGCGAGAAAAACGACTTGGGATGTCGCAATAAGTTGCCGGTTGTCGGCAAGAACGTTTACGCCGTAACGGTCCTCGATCAAGCGGCGGCGTTCTTCGTCGATCTCGGACACGTAGATGTCGCGACTTTTCAAGACTCCCGAGTCGACCAGGCTCGCGACAATCGCCTCTCCCATCTTGCCCGCGCCGATGAATCCTACAGTGTTCAAAGTTTTCTCCTTTGCGCGGCGATCAGCTCACCGCGCCCACCTTGATCTTGAGATCCTGGCGCCGTTCGAGACGCTCTCTCGCGCCGTCCTTGATCCAGAGGATACGGTCCGACGTCGCCAGCATCTTGTGGTCGTGCGTTGCCGAAATGACGGTCACGCCGTCCTCCCTGCTGAGCGTGCTCAGAATGTTGATGATCTCTTCGCCCGTGTGCAAGTCCAGGTTGCCGGTAGGTTCGTCGGCCAGGATAATGGCCGGTTCGTTAGCCAGCGCGCGGGCGATGGCGACGCGCTGCTGTTGTCCTCCCGAGAGCTCGTCGGGAAGGTGTGTCATACGGTCGCCCAACCCGACCCTGTCGAGCACCTCGGCGGCGCGCCGGCGCGCCTCCTGCGGCGACCGCCCCGCGAAAAGGAGCGGCATACAACAGTTCATCAGCGCGTCGTAGGCGGGTAGAAGGTTGAACGACTGAAACACGTAGCCGATGTAATTGCCTCGGAAGTGCGCGAGCTGACGGCGGGTCAGGTTGCTCAAACGGACGCCGGCCACCTCCACGTCGCCGCTGGTCGGCCGGTCCAGCGCGCCGATCATGTTGAAAAGTGTGCTCTTGCCCGAGCCGGACGGCCCCATGATCGAGAGGTACTCCCCCGCGTAAACGTCCAGGGTAACGTCACTGAGAGCATGGACCGCGGTTTTCCCGAGGTCAAACCGCTTGCAGACGTTTCGAACCTTTATCAGTATTTCAGCCACGTTGCCTCCTCAGAACGGCAAGCTGATTACCGCCTTGCTCAGGAAAGTGATGCCGACGCCCAGCGTGGTTACCAGGCCCATGCCGCACGCAAATCCCGCCGCGACCACCGGGATGTACTGCCGCCACTTCAGCCTGAGCCGCTTCTGAAAATAGTAGCGCCCTATCAGCGCCCCCATGAACTGCGGTATGATGGCGTGCGGCATGCTTTGCCCCAAACCCCTTACAACTCCGTAGGTCAGCATGATGGGGGCGCCGACCGCCCACATTGCGCCGAACAGCACGGCTCCAAAGGCTGTGCCCGCGCCGAGATAAAACCAGTTGAAGGCTTCCTCGAACATGGAATACTCGCCGATCGTAGAAGAGAACATGATGCAACTGTTCAGGGCGTTGAGTTCCCACATCTTCTCGGCGTAGGGATAGGCGCTGGAGGGAACCTTGTTAAGTCCCCAGATGAAGTCCATGAAGAAGATCGAGCTGAGCAAGATAATCGGATAAAGCACAATCTTGGCCTTCCAGATGCTTGTGAAGCGTGTCCCCGTCAACTCGCATTGCCGGTAAAAGACGGTCATTGCTCCGTAATTCCCCATGGGAATCGGCAGAAACCAGCATGCCACTCCCTTGTACCCGCTGAGAATCAGGGAGGCCTCCCTGATCATGGGAATCGCGACAACCTGCCCGACCATGCCCTCGAGCCGTGCCGTGACGTAGCTGATTAACGGCGTGTAGACGAATCCCAAAAGGAACAGCACAAGGACGACGTTTCTGATGCCGTCTTCGTTGCCGGGAGGGCGCCAGCAGCCGTGGTGCCAGCGCAGCAGCAGCGCGGAGACGCCTATGTAGGTCAGCGTGACAAAGAGATAGCACACAATTACGAACCAGATCTTAAGGTCGCCCCGTCCCGTCCGCCGTAGTATTTCATCGGCGTTGCCTGCCTTGCGGCCGGCTCCCGCGGCTGCCGCCTTGGCGCGAGCCTTGAGCACCCCGCGAACCGTCTGGTATATCCCGATGCCTGCGATGGCCAGCGCTATGCCTATCTGGAAGCTGAAGTAGAAATCAACGTTGTTCTTGAACAGCGTCTGGATGGTGTCATCACCGTATTTCCAGTTGTGTAGTATCTCGAACTTGTAGAGCAGCGGGTTCGCGACCAGCGTCACCAGCAGGCCGACGAAACTGCCGACCATGCCGAAAAAAGGCATGACCATGCCGGCTATCATGTTGCCGAAATCCCAGGCGATGCCTGTGGCGAAAGCGGGCAGGAAGCGGCCGGTTTTGGCCGTGAAATCGGAAAACGGTATCGGGAAGATCTGGATGGAAGTGCCGGTCAGCGCGCCGCTCAGGGTGGGCAGCAGCAGATACACCGCACCGAAGGCCAGGCCGATGGCCCCCCCGATCGCGAAAACGCGCCATCGCCATGAACTCTCCGCATCCTTGCGCCCCCTGCTGTCGATGTCCTCGGCCATGGCCATGACTCCCTGGGCGCCGATCGGCGCCATCGGAAAAGGCAGGCGCTCTATATCGCTGGCCAGGCGGAACAGCCCGTACCCCAGCACCAGGTTCGACAATTCCCCAAAGAATGAACCGAAGATCACCATGCCTATAACCGGCAGCCAGTCCACGTGAAAGAATGACCGGTATTCGTAACTTACCGAATCGCGCGCAGGAGCGAACCAGCGCGGCAACTGGTCTGCAATCCCGGTGGCGGCGGCGGCGTCGCTGTTCACGAAGAACTGGTTCCACAGCAGGCCCGAGAAGGGCATTCCCATCGCGGCCGAAGCCATGAAGAAGAGCACAAAGATCTCCGCGCGGTTGAGATGCTTGTGAGCGCGCTTGGCCACTTCGATGAAGAGGATGACGGTAACCCACTGCGACGCCGCTCCGATCTCCATCGTGCCGGCCAAAAGGCCCATGTAGATTGCGCCCGGCACCATCAGCAGCGCAATGAACAGAGCGCCGAACAGGGCCGTCCAACTGAAGCCGTCCTCGAATGCGGACGGCACCTCCATGACCTGCCTGAATTCCTCAAGCTCTTTGTCTATACGCTCCGCCATAACATCCCATTCCGCCGGGGCTTACGCTCCCTCCGATCAGCCGAAATGCACCAGAGTCTTTTCTCGATAGAGTTCCATGGTCTCGTGCGGCAACGAGCGCCAGATGAGAAACTGCTGGCGCAGGTCGTCAAGGAATACCTTGTTCAATCTCTGCCAGTCCTTGGGCTGGCCGGACGTTCTGCGGATGCCGATCCGCACCTCGTCAATACCGCCTATTTCACTTGGACTGGTGCGCAGGCTGAACATCTGCCCTACGCCCAGGTCGAACGGCGCCAGGGCCAGCCGCGCGTCGATGCCCAGCATTCCGTTCTCATCCTTGACCAGTTTTGCGTCGCGCGCCATGAAGTGCCCGAGTCCGGTATCGCTGTAATTGTCGAAGTGTTCCTTGATGAAGCTCACCACGCCGGTAATGTCATACTCCGAAACCGTGAACGGGAAGACCAGGTCGAGTACGTCTTTGCGGGGCGCCGGCGCCCGCCACGACCTGAGCAGCCCCGGGTTGGCGGAACGCGAAGCCTTGATTGCCGGGTAGATGGCCGAAACCAGCACGGTGGCCATGACGATTAGAATCGTGAAAATGGTGTTCGTCGACGACATATTCATCTCCGGCAAACGCACCAGGCCGTACTCCGAAAGGACGGAGAGAACCTTCATGCTGGCCTGGGCCAGCAGGTAGCCGCCCATACCCCCGATCAGTGCATATACCATCGACTCCGCGAAGAACAGCGTTGCAACGTGCCGCGGCGACAGACCCAGGGCGCTGAAGGTGTAAATTTCGCGCTCGCGATCCGTCACCGAACCCAGCATGGTCCCGAAGATGACCAACCCCCCGAGGAGAACCGGGAAGAACAGGTCCCCCACCCCGCTGGCTGCAAGCACCGTCCCGAGGACGTGGCGGTAAACCCCCCTGGGCCGCGTCCCCGCCACCGGCAGAGGCAGCATGCGCGCCAGGTCCTCCACGATTTCGACGGCCTCGTGTTCGCTCGCGGTGTAAAGCAAAACGGCGCGCAGATTCAGCCCCATCTCTTCGGCCGCCTGCGAGGAGACCAAGGCAACGGAGTCGGCCGGCAGGCTGGTCCAGCTTCGCTGCTGAGCGATCATATCTTCCGCTTCAGGCTCATCAGCGGGACGTTGGGATGTCGGTTCCGTGAAGTCGACCGGCAGAATGCCGCTGTTGTCCATTTCCCGAAGGGCAGCCATCCGTACGGCGTCCAGGGGAGGCCCCATGCGCAGCCGAACCCCCTTCAGAATGACTGTTTCTCCGGTTTCGGCTCCCAGGGCGCGCGCCACCGCGCTGCTTACTCTGATGGTTCCCGCCAGGTTCGTGCCGATAACCGCGGCAAGATCAGGCCGGTACACAGGCTCGCGCGGATCCATACCCAGAATGCCCTTCAATTGCAGTGGTGATGATCCGTCACCGCGGGTAATAAGCGCTTCGTCCGAGATGCTAGGGTCGGCGCCGGGACAATGCCACCACCGGGGGCACACCGCCGCGCGTTCGCCCCAGCGGCCCTTGAACACGTCCAGCACGTCGGGACTGATCTCGCCCCAGTTCAGATCGTGCACGAACGCGCCCGAATAGTCCGGGTTCGGCGCGGAGACAAGCGTCAGGATTCCCGACTGGGTGCTGAAGGACGCGAAGCAGAGAATTGTAAAGGTCAGCAGGATGATTGTGACTGCCGTCAAAGCCGTACGCAGCGGGCGCCTCCGCATGGTCGATACCCCCATATTCATCGCCGCAACAAAGGTGCTCAGGCGCGAGACGTCGGCCACGTGAACGGTGGTCATCATGCCCTGGATGGCCTTAAGCTCGGCCTCGAATTTGCGCATGATTATCACGATTACCATCGCCGACATCACCACGATTGCGAATCCGAGGAATATGATGATGGGGGTATTCGCAATCGCAAAGGCGGGATGCGATACGTAAAGCGTCAGAAAAGTCACGACGAATATCCCGGCGAAACCGCCGATCTGACGATAGATGGTGGTTCCGCCCATGATCACGCGTTCGACCGCGAAGGAAAAAGGCACGCACAGCCCCAGCAAGATCAGAACGGCGATCACCAGGTCGTCAAGCATATCTCGGGTCTTGCGATAAACGGGTTGCGAGGCCCAGAAGCTGCACGCCGCCAACGCTTCGCGCCGGACCGGCGAAGTCTCGTCCCTGCCTGCCGTCAACGTATCCTCTGCCCGCCCGTGCAGTTCGGCCACGGAACTGTCCATTATGTTTTTTGCCCGCAGCACGTTGAGACGCGACTGGTTAAGGCGCCAGAGATCGCCGGCCGAGCGCGGCGCCAGCGGCGTCATCTCGGCCGTACCGCCGACCCCGAATCCCGCGCCTTGCGCATCGGCGACTTCGCCTTCTTCCCCGGGCCATTCCGGGCCGTTGTTCAGGGCCACCACGTTCCGCAGGCCGAAAATCTTGATTCCCTTCTCATTAGGCCGGGTATACCAGCAGATTACTCCGTCCATCGTCTCGCTGAACGATTTTGTCTCCAGAACCGCATTCGCGCGCGAAGACAGAATATCGACCCTGGCCCAGCTCGGCATTTGCGTTCTGCGCTGGGGCGGCAATGCCGCAAAGCCGGCGATGCACCGGAAAGTGTTCAGGCGCACGCGCACCTGGATGAAGGATGCCTGATCGGAAATCGACTCGACGATGCCGCGTTCGTCGAACGTCATGGCCACGCCGCTCGACCATCGTTGATCGATCGGCCCCATGCCGTACAAGCCGTTTTGATCGGTGAGGTAAACCCGGAAGTCGTCGTAGGCATAAGGCCTGACCCGTTCGAACGATAAAGTCGGCAGCGCGACGCTGCGAACCTGTACGACTGCTCCGGGCATCGGGGTATTCGGCACCGATGAGCCTTCGAGCGTGCCCATGACGCTTGGACCGACAGGCACCCCGTCCTTGAACTCGGGGAAGACATAGCTCTTTCGCGGCACGATGACGCGCCGCAGCGAAAGAGCGGGGCTGTCCGCCGCTTTTCGGAGCAGGGCGCCGATTTCCATAACCTGGCGTTCCACGGTATCAAGATCCAGTCTGTCAAGCCTGTCATCGGGCGTGCCTTCGCGCGGCAGCGCTTCCTGGCAGGTGGCAAACCCGACGTTGTAGATCCCCATGATCTCGGCTATCTCGCCGCCGTGGACCAGTTGCCCGGGCCACAGGGCGCCGGGATCTGACAAGGACTGGTCTACCGATTCCACAACGAAATGAGCGCCCCCCCCTGCGGCGCCTCCCAGGTCGCGGTAGGCCTGCAGAAACCCGGACTGTATCTTCCCGTAAAGCCCCGGGGTATTTCCAATCACCATGCCCCATTTTGGCGTGGCGTCTCCCAGCAGCAGGGAGGCATGAAGCACGATCCACTGCTCCGCGACAAGTTCGTTGAGCCTGGCATCCGCCTGCCAGACCTTCTCCTCGTCAGCAAGTTCCGCCAACCGAATCTCGACATCAGCGGCAGTTTCGCGAAGAATCAGGTCGAGTTTCTCCCGGACCTGCTCCGCCAGATTGTCCGCGATGACGCCGCCTCCGTACCTGGTCGTGCGGCCGATGAAACGGCGCAGTTCGTTCCATTCGTTGCGGGCGGGTTGCCAGCGCGCCGCGACCTCGTCCTGCAATGCCGCCGCGCGCGCGGACATCTCGGGAGTCGGCGATTCCTTCTTCAGCATGTAAGCTTCTTCAAGCATGCGGAATACGGTTCCCTTGACGGCCTCGGCATGTTGTTTACCCTTCTGTTTCAGGCGGTTAAACAACTGGCGCCGGACTTCCGACTCCGCCTCAAGCGGAGACTCGTCCTTCAGCGTTTGCCGCATCGCTTCAAGAAAGGCCCGCTCGGCGTCGAGGGAGCGCCTGCGCCCTTCCAGCTTGATGTGGTCTTCGATCTTGTTGTCGATCTCCAACGCCCGGTAGAAAGCGCTGACGCCGGTGTGGGCGCGGGCCTGGTTGTCAAAAAAGGCGAGCAGCACGTTGCGCCTGGGACGCTCACGGACCAGCTCTTCCGCCAGCCTCAACAACCCGGCGCAATTGGCCGCTCCCCGCGCTCCCGGCGAAAGCCGCGGCACCTCTCCGAAACTATCCAGGTGGGCGCCGAGAACGACCAGCTCCTCCGTTTCGCGCTCGAACACCGGCTCCCGCCCCCGGACCAGGGCCATCACATTGCGTCCTCCGGCAGGCTCCCACACGACCTCGGAATGAATAACCGCCTCACGGTCGGTTGCCAGGTCGCCGCGCGCCCCATCGTAGTAGAAGCGAGGAAGATTGGCGCAGGCGCGGATATTGTGCGGGTGCCATGACTCGGAATTGCCGTTGCGCACGAAGATTACAGCCCTGGCACCCAGGCGAAACGCCCGCAGCCACTCACGATCGGTGTTGTAGTCGAGCACGACGATCGCGTTCTTTACGTCTCTCTCCGCAAAAACATCGAGGGCGCCGCCGGCGGCGTCCACCAGCCTGCCGCGAATCCCCTCCGGCGGGCTTACCGGCGGCACGATTGCATTCGGGCGCATAGGCAGCAAAGGCAACGGAGCTTCCGCTCCGTCAATAACCAGCTCGCACCGTTTGATCGCCGTTCGCGAGGCCGGAAAGGGTTGCTCCACTATCTCGTCGACTCCGATTCCCTCGAGTCTCTTGACGATGTGAGCGGCAGCCTCGGCGAGCTCCGGCGTACCGGTAAGCCGGTGCGCGCCTTTCGACAGCTCTACGCAGTCCGCGGTAAAAATGCCGGACGCCCCCGACACTACCGGGACCAGGCGTGCCCAGACCGCGACAAATCCGGCCGCGAGTCGCAAGCCGTTACTCAATTGAACCAACTTCGACATGCACCTCTTCCCTCTCGGCAATCCTTTCAATACGACCGTCCCTGATCCACATCAGCCGATCGCAGATATCCATCATGCGGTGATCGTGCGTAGCGCAAATTATCGTCACGCCCTTCTGCTCGTTTAGTCGACGCAGGATATCCAGAATCTCCTGTCCCGTTGCCAGATCCAGGTTGGCCGTTGGTTCATCGCACAGCAATACGCCGGGTTCGTTGGCAAGCGATCTGGCGATGGCCACGCGTTGCTGCTGCCCTCCCGACATTTCGATGGGACGGTGATGCCAACGGTCCTTCAGCCCCACCAGATCCAGAAGATCCATCCCGCGCTCGCGCGACTCGTCGGGCATCAATCCGCCGAAAACCATCGGCGTGGTGACGTTTTCCAGTGCCGTCATGTACTGAATAAGATTGTATGTCTGGAAGATGTAACCGATCTTCTGGCATCTCAGAAACGCCAGTTCCTCCGCCGTCATCTGTGCTACGTCGACCTCGTCGATGAACACGCGGCCGGTAGTGGGGCTGTCAAGCGCCCCGATCATGTTGAAGAAAGTGCTCTTTCCCGATCCCGACGGCCCCATCACCGAAATGAACTCCCCCGTGAATATCTCCACGTCGACGCCACGCAGGGCTTCAGTCAGCACGCCCTTTTTCACGTAATGCTTCTTAAGGTCGATGGTGCGTATAATGACCCGCAATTCATTCTGTTTTTCTTCAGCCATTGCGCTCACTCAATTCGCATCGCTTCCATCGGCGCCAGGCGGGCAGCCTTCAGCGCAGGGTAGACGGCGGCTATGGCGGCCAGCGCGATTCCAACCCCGACTGCCGACATCGTTCCGACGGACAGGTCGGCAAACGGTATCGACAACAGCGCTCTTGCACCGAAGGCCGCGCACATCCTTCCCAACCCGATCAGATTGCCCAGGATCGAACCGAAGATTCCCCCCACGAAACCCAGAAAGCATGATTCCAGCACGAAAACCACCATGATGAACCCGTCGAGCGCGCCGAGACACTTCATGGTTGCTATTTCGCGGAAACGCTCCGTTACGGTCATCAGCATGGCATTAGAAATGCCGATTCCGCAGACGAGCATGGAAACCATCAGCAGCCAGCTCATACGGCGACCGAGCCCGAGCCAGCCGGTTCCCATATCCATGGTCAGATGTTCGGCTCTGACCAGCGACTCCCCCTGCCGCCACTGTTCAGCCAGCTCAGTCAGATGGTCGGCGCTCAGTTCGGCGCCGGGCAGATCCAGCTCAACCAGCCGGTCGCGATACCAGCGGGCGTTCCCGGCGTCGCTCAGGAAATCCCACACCACGGCGGCAGTTACGTCGGCGGGCAGCATATCTCTGCGGCGGGCAACAAGCTGCCTGCCCTCCGGCATCGATACGGCCTTTTCGACGGTCCGTCCGTCCAGAATAAGCCGGGCCTGCCGGGCCACTTCGGTTTCAATGCCGGGATCGAAGCGAAACCCCGCGGATCTCACGGTTTCACCGATGGATCCTTCGGCCAGTGCCGTCAGCAGGTCCCTGCCTCCCGGCGCCGCGGCGACCTTCTCGATGGCTTGGCGCCGCCCTTCGCGCAACTGCTTGACCCGGCGCCGGGTATCGGGCCAGCGTTCCAGGAATGCGGTCAGATCTTCGATCGATGTCACAAAACGGATTGACTTAAGCTCGTTCAGCGCCTGCAGAAAGGCCTGCCTGCCGGGCCCGCTGCGCAGACGCTCGAAAATGCCGGTTCCTGCAGCCGTGTAGACCAGGCTGCGCCGACGCGCATAGTCCAGACTGTTAAAGAAATCCAGGTAGACCGCCGCCGTGCGGCAGCCTCTTGCCATGGCTTCCATCTCTTCGCCCGAGAGTCCGCTCAGCGCAGCCGCTTCCCGGTAGGCATCGCCGCCGGGAACGGCGGCCGCGATCTCGCGAAGCAACTCCTCCAGTGAACCCGGCTCGCTCAAACGGGCCACCCAGACCTGCACAAGACGGCGCGCTTCAATGTCCCCCCGCGTCCGCGCGGCCACTTCACGTTTGATCAAGCTCTCGCTGAGGATGTTCATAAGAAAGGCTACCGCCACCGCAATGACGGCCACCGTCACGGCCGCACGAAACAGGCGGTATCGAATACCGTCAACCGTGACGCCGACGACTCGAACGAAGCCGAGACGAGGCTGGTCCGCTATTTCAATTCTCTTCATGCCGACACTGGGTGCACGCGTGCAGAATTACCGTGAAATGCTTTCCGCCCTTTACGCGCTTGGGTACCGCCGCGATAGAAGCAGCATAGTAGCCTCACCACGGGATTATGGCAATGCGTTTAGAATGTTGATTTGGAATGCTTCCCGTCATATTCTTCACCCCGTGGAGATTTTCAAAGAGTTCAGTTTCGATGCGGCACATCGTCTGCCTGAAGTACCCATGGATCACAAGTGCAGCCGGTTCCACGGTCACCGCTACGCCGTTCGACTTCAGGTCTCCGGCCCGGTTGCCTTGAAAGACGGTTGGCTGATGGACTTCGGCAGAATTACTGAGGTGTTTCAGCCGATCCTGGATCAGCTCGATCATAGCTGTCTCAACGATATAGAAGGCCTGGACAATCCGACCTGCGAGACGATATGCCGTTGGATCTGGAAGAAGCTTAAACCCGGTCTGCCCGACCTCTCGCAGGTTGCAGTCCTGGAGACTCCCACCAGCGGGTGCATCTACCGCGGCGAAGGCGAAGCTGTCTGACGTTTTTTCAACATCATGTCGAGACTGCACCGGCAACTGAGGCGAAACGGCAACCCGCAGGCGGGTACGCACCCGGCGGAAGCGGATCCTCTTCCAGCAGGCGCCGCCAGTCCGGACGGCGTATCGCCTGTCGAGGAGCAGCTCGGAAGGCGCATCGCCGGCCTTCAGGACAGAATAGTCTCAACCACTATTTCCCTTTCACGTATGCGCGACGTCCTCGCGCGCCACAGCGACCGCTGCCGGTCTATTGAAATGGCTGGCCGCGGCAGGCATGCGGCTCTCGAGAATGAGATGGCCGAACTGCGCTCCAGGGCGGCCTTATCCCAGAAGGAACTGGCCGTGGCGCGCGAGGAGTTGAAGGTTGCCAGGGCCGACCGTCAGGCACTTGCCGAAGCCGGGGGCAGGAAAGAGCAGGAGCTGGCTGGCAGGCTGGCAGAGCTGGAGGCGGCGAGCGCCGCCGCCGGGGCGGAGCTTGCTGAGACACGGCGGCTGCTTGAGGCTCAGAAGACGCAAAATGTTGATCTGGAGGCATCTGCCGGCAGGGAGAAGGCGGCGCTGGAACAGCAGATTGCCGGGTTACAAAAGGAATCGAAGAAGATCCGCGCCGAGCTTGAGGAAGCCGGCCGGCATATGGCGGCGGAGCGCCAGTGCCGCGGGAAGATCGAGAAAGCCTCCGCCGCGAAGGCGGCCGGTTTCGAGAAACAGGTTGCCGCGCTGGAGAAGCGCGCCGTTAAGGCCGAGAGCGAGCTCGATCTGAAGAGTCATGAGCTTGAGGAGCAGGAGCAGGCGCGGGCCGCCGCGGCTGAAGCGGCGGCTGCACGAGAAGCGCAGCTCGGCGCCCGCCTGCGGGAACTCGAGCAGCAGGCGGCCGCCCTGAGCACTTCTCCAGAGGAATGGTATCTCAAACTGGACGACGGTTCCGTATACGGACCGACACGGATGTCGGAACTGTACAAGTGGGCGGCGGAATGCCGAATCGGGCCCGATCATCGTCTGTCACCGGACAAGACCAAATGGATCCATGCCGGTGAAGTGCCGGAGCTGCAGATGAACTGGATTGTCCGGCTCGTTGATGGTACCGACTATGGCCCGCTGAACCTGGGGGCTGTCAGGACGCTGATAGACGACGGCTCCGCTGCACCGGATGCCGATGTTACCCACCGGCTTGGGGGACGGGCGTATCGGGCCGAAATGCTGCAGCTTGATGAAGTTGCGGCCATGGCCGAGCGAGTTGCCGTGCTGGACAACAAATCGGCGGATTTGGAAAAGCTTCTGAAGGAAGAACGCCGCCTCAGGCAGGAACTTGAGAAAAAGCAGCGGCAACCGCCGGCACCGGTAAGTGGATCGCCGCCTCAGTCAATCCGGGTGAAGATTCGCGGCATGCAATCACGCTGACGCAAATCGGCCTGCAACCGCCGGCAACAGGGCCGATTCAGGCAACCGCCGCATCCAGGGCAACTCCGTCTTCGTCCTTATCCGCAGATGCCATATCGCCGTCGAACTGCGGCCACAGTATGTCAACCTGCGTCGAATGGCGCTCTCCAATCCTCGAAGTCATTGCGCGCTTGCCCGTGCGGGAAGCGCGGGGACGTTCTTTCCTGTCGTTGGAAGACACTATCAGGACGAGCTTCCGCGCGGGGCCTTTCTCAAGCGAAGGCTGCTCGGACTTGAATGCCAGACCTATACCAACTGACTTACCCAGGCGCGGTTCGATACGGCGACGCAGCAAGTTGAGCCCTTGTACGCAAATCTGCCGACAACGCTCCTTCGTAACGTGAAATTCATCGGAGAGTTCGCGAAAGGTAAAGGGTCGCGGAGCGAGGAAGACCTTCAGGATAATCTTACTTGCGCGCGGCGGAAGTCTCAGTATCTCTTCAACCATGAACTTCCGCAGATCCCTGCGCGAGGCTTCGGCATCCGGACGAACAGCGTTTGCATTTTCCAGGAAGTCCATCCAATGCGACGTACCGTCTTCTGACTGCAAATCTTCCAGCCTGCAGGTGTAGGAATCCTGGCCTTCGCGAATCATGTGCAGCTTGTTAACCGTTATGCCGAGCTCTTCCGTAATCATTTCTTCGCCAAGCGGCCCGTCAATCGCCTCCTCCATTTCGGCGATGCGTTTGCGGCATGTGAAATGGTGTTCCGGTATGCGAATGAATCTGGAATGCCGCAAGGCTCTCATCAGCCGGCGCTTTATGCATTTGCATGCAAAGGAACTGAACTTGACGGCGCCGGTTTTACCGTTAGAGCCGCCGAATTCCGCGTCATACGACCGCGCGGCGCTCATGAGGGCGACGTTGCCCTCCGCTATGAGGTCCATCACGTCGAGACTTGTGTCGGGATGTGATGTGCTGTGAAAGAAATCCTTGGCGCAATGGATGACGAGGCGCAGATTGGAAACAACCAATTCGTTGACGGCATTTTCAACTTCGTGTTTCTTTCCACCGCCGTGGATCGTGCGCGACAGATCTCGTTCTCGTTCAGGGTTTATTCGGGGATAGTGACTGATATCGGCAATGTATCGGGTCAGGGCATCTCTGTCCTCGAGCATTATACACTCCTCCCTGAAAAGGTTTGAAATGCCTTAGCTCAATCCGTGCCAAAAGCCTGTTTGCGGCGTCTTATGCATTTCTGAGCAACATTCTCGCCTTAGCATGAGTTTACAAGATAGCGATGGCTGATTTCAACTTTGTCCTTTATTTACCGGGGTATTGCGGGGGTTGGCGGTGTATGCCCTAAATCCGCCGATACCG
>Ga0180435_10000376_pt1 | contig 46496 bp, 43 predicted proteins | sample SS_ome_3_FD_132467 | JGI IMG/M metagenome (GOLD analysis project Ga0180435, IMG submission 132467) | Hypersaline lake sediment archaeal communities from the Salton Sea, California, USA - SS_3_S_1 metaG | ecosystem: Environmental > Aquatic > Non-marine Saline and Alkaline > Hypersaline >... | reverse complement strand
GCTCCTTGACCTAAAATAATAGTGAACTACCCTGATGGTACAAAACTAATATGTTAAGGAAATCAAATGCTTGTAAAAAAGGTGTAAAAGGTATTCCTCCTTAGTGGTCCAGTATTGGTTGATTGTTAAAGAATTCCCAGGCCAGGCGAACCCCTTCCACTTCACGACATACCGGACCGAATATGCGGCGGGTGAGTCTATTATCCAGGCCTGCATGATCGATAGAAGGTATAGTATGTCCACCGCCAAGGATCGCGTAAAATAATACTGCCGCCCCTTCTTCTGTTGCAGGGTAATAATCCATCCGCACCTGACAATGGTCATCGGGATTGTTATCCGGTAATAACCGGCTAATCAGCTGATTTGGATCTGCTCGATTGGCAGATACCCACCAATCTACAGTTTTTTCTGCTGAGATGACCATTCCCCGATCTTTGCCGACTACACCCCCGTCCCAAGGTACCAGGGGATCATCAGTTCCGTTTGCTATCATCAGGGGTGTAGGTACATCCGGAAAAGGCAGTCCGCTATCCAGATCCGGTAAATTGGCAATAAAAGCTGCCCCTGCGGAAAATCTATCCGGGGCTTCGATCAATAAGCGGTATGTCATAAACCCGCCATTGGACGCCCCGGTAACGTAGATCCGATCAGTATCAACAGAAAGCTCGAATGCAACCTCATCCAGCAGAGCCAGAAGAAAACTCACATCATCTACTGTAGATTGACCTGCCGCCTGATCAGGTCGGAGGTCATTCCAATTTTGGTCATTGCCAAACGTATCCCCAGTTTCAGGGTTCACGCCATTGGGCACCAGCAGGACCACTCCTTCCCTTTCTGCGATCTCTAACCAGGTTTTTGTACCATCTACCAGGCGTGAGAAGAGCGAGCGCATGCTTAATGTTCCCCCGTGCAGATACAGAACTAGAGCCGGATTGTCCGGCACTGGATCCGGAATATAGATCCTGTACCAGCGGGTCTGATCATCATGAATAATACTCTCTTCAGTCCAGCCTTGCGGCAGGGATGGATTGGGCGTTATTTTCCCAGCTGCACAACCGCTCAGGACCATAAATACAAAAGTGATATAGATATATAATGGTATGCGTGGTGATTTCATGGAAGCACTCCTATAGTAGTAATACCTCCTCAGTTGAAATAAGTTGCATTAACTTTTAACGTATACAAATAAACCAGTCCGAAAGGACTGGTTTATTTATGATGTATCCTTCAACAGCTCCTATCAGGGGCAGGCACATTCATTTGTCTTCCTATTAAACTTCCCTCCAAACGCAGTACACTCATTGTAATTCGAGGTAGGACTACAAACATTCTCTGGTTCAGGATCAGGTTCTTCTTCTGGAAGTTCTGGAGGAATGACTACTTGCAGGACTTCAAAACCATGCTCTCCATCATCTTCTAAATCAGGCCATCCTGGAATGATATTACCCAACCAGGCCCAACAATGGATCTCATGAAGAAAAGGCTTCATGGTTGTCTGATCTAAAACATTGAGCAATACGTAGGTCGTTTGTGGATTGCGGGCGATCGCCAACACACGATGACCTTTCTCAACCGTCCACAGCGGCTCAAATATTTCAAAGGTTCCTGCTCGACAGAAGAAATTACTCTTGGAGGTCCCAGGGGACCCCGGAGGGGTGCAGGTGCCATCCACATCTACAAAGAAGGATCCGTGGTCTGATTCCGGTCCATAACCGCCATCCTGTACTGCAGTCACCGACCAGTGGTAGGTTGTGCAATCGTTCAGCGGGTTGGTGATAAGCACTGTCGTAGCCGGAAGAGTGTATGTGGTCAGTAAATTTGGATCACTGAAGTCTTCCATTTCATGAAGCTCCAACAGATATCCATCAGGGATGCAGCCGGGCACACCTGGAGTGAATTTGAGTGCGGGAGTAAGGGTATTAACAGTCGAGCCATCAGCTGGAGCGAGACGGATGGGCGCTACGACTTCAGCGAGACTGGTGCATTCGGGGCCCGTGAAGAAACTTTTTGGTCCAGAGTAATCCCCAATCACGGGAATACCACCATCATCCATATAATAGGCTGCCTTCCACCTGTACTGGGTTGCTGGATCCAGCGCTGGCGGATCATAACCAACGACAAATTGTCCTGGGAAAGTAAACTCATTCATATCCGCAAAATCATGGTCGGTTGCAATCTGAACCGCAGCACCATCCGGGAAACAACCCCCAGGATTGTACCAACGCAAATTGGCATCTGTGTCTGGCAGGATCTCATAATTACCCGGACTTGTCTGAATCGGGATAGTGGTCGAGCCCGGAGAACAATCGCACATCCCAGTCGTGTCAACAATAAACCGTTCTACAGGTGAAGCTGGACCTTCAATACCCCCGGAAATTGCTGAGATCTGCCAATAATACTCCCCACAATCAGATAGAGTAGCCCACGAGATCATTGCCCGGGCAGCACTGGTGGGGCTATTTGCATCAAAGATGATCGAGCTCATATCCGGTTTATCTGAGAGTAAAATACGTTGACCTTCCGGAGTACAACTGGTATCAGGATATGACCAGGTGAAGATCGGATCCAGGTACTCTACAATCTCACCATCTACTGGATGCTCAGGAAGCGGGGCAACCAAAGCGCCAGGTGCACACGCAGGCGCTGTGAAGAACCTTTTATGCATAGAGGGAGGACCGTACGCTCCATCTGCATATGCAGATATTCGCCACCAAAACTGGGTGGCTGCTGGAGGTGGAGAACCGAATCCCCAGCTGGTGCCAGGCGTACCTGTTGCGCCATTATAGGTAGTATCCGTAAAACTGGGTGAGCCCTCCGATACTTCTACTTTATAGCTCTCCGGGATGCAGGTATGCAGGGGCCATGACCAAGTGAGAGAGTCATAATCATTATCATAGATCCCACCAGAAGGTGGATCCCCCAGGTTCGGTGCCACCAGGTCACCCGCACCGCAGATCGGCCCGGTAAAAAACGAGCGCAGTTCTGTAGATTGAGGGCCGTATACACCTTCATCCTTTGCTTTCACCGCCCAGAAATATTCTTCAGCGTCATCCAGCACAGGCGCTGTCCAGGTAGTTGTACTGCCATCTACTATCCCGGTATGTTCTATCACAGAGAAATTTGGATCTTTGGCGATGTAAATCTCAAAATTATCCGGTGTGCAGGAATCAGTATAGTTCCAATTCAGAACAGCCGCGTTAGGATCCATGATTTCACGCCAATCCGGAGATACCAGACCAGGCGCAACCATATCACACGGGGTACAGGCGCTTAAACCGAACAAAGCCAAAGTCATTAATCCCAGGGCAAATGCGAGTCTTTTTGACATGACTTCCTCCAAAGATGCGTTTATTTAATTAACAAACGTAAGGGAAACTGAAAAAGTTACACCAGTAAGGGGAATAAATTAATCATACTTGATAAATTAACCCTCTGCAATAAAAAAGCCAGTCCTGAAAAGGACTGGCTTTCAGTCTCAACCTTTTTCTTCTCAATTCCAAGAGGGCTAGATGACTTTCAAATCCACGCCAACCTTCTTAAATATACCCAGAGCCTGGTCCAGGTCATCCCTGGAGTGAGCTGCCGAGTTCATTACCCGGATGCGGGCCAACCCTCTGGGTACGGTCGGGAACCCAATCGACATAGCAAATACGCCTTCCTCAAAGAGTTTTTTACTGAATTTCTGCGCCAGGAGCGCTTCACCCAGCATCACCGGGGTGATAGGAGTGGTACTGACACCGGTATCAAACCCCAGATTTTTCATTTCTGCCTTGAAATAGGCTGCATTTTCCCATAATTTATCTACCAGTTCGGTGGAACTTTCCAGGATATTAACTGCTTCTATACAAGCTGCTACGTCCGGAAGGGTCATGGCTGAGGAGAACAGGAAAGGCCGGCCGCGCTGGTAAAGCCATTCCACCACCAGGGGATCGCCAGCGACTACGCCGCCAACCACACCAAATGCCTTGGACAGGGTCCCTACTTCTACATCTACTTTCCCATGTAGTTCAAAGTGATCCACAATGCCCCGGCCCCCTTCACCCAGGACTCCTTCGCCATGAGCATCATCCACCATTAGGATCACATCATAACCACGTGTCACTTCATAGATCTCGTCCAGCGGCGCTACATCACCATCCATACTGAAAACACCGTCAGTCACAACCAAAGCCCGGCGGTATTCACCACGATGTTGATCCAGCATTTCTTTAAGAGATACTGGAGAACAATGGTCATAGGGGACGATCTTTGATTTTGCCAGTCGGCAGCCATCGATGATGCTGGCATGATTCAATCGATCAGAAAATATCACGTCTTCTTTACCCACCAGGGCGGGAATAGTAGCCAGATTAGCGCTGAAACCAGACTGGAATGTGATCGCCTTTTCTACTCGTTTAAACTTTGCAAGTTTCTTTTCAAGTTCAAGGTGCAGATCAAGCGTGCCGGCGATCGTACGCACAGCGCCAGGTCCCACACCATATTTTTCAGCCGCTTCTATGGCAGCTTTTACAATGCGGGGATGATTTGCAAGCCCCAGATAGTTATTAGCACAAAAATTAAGGACTTTTTTTCCATCCACCACCAACCAGGCGCCCTGGGGGGATTCCAGGGTGCGGATCTGGTTGTATAAACCAGCTTCTCTTAATGACTCCAACTCGGTTTTGATCCAATCCAGTGAATTTGCCATAGGTATTCCTTTGGTGTTTAGAACTTCTGGTTCTTAATTCTGATCAGTATAAGCCTTAACCAGGTCCAATTTCTTTTGCCGGCTAAGTTTTTTAATCTCATTTTCGCGGCGTTGAGCAGCGGATCTGTTGGCAGTTTCTTCCAGATATCTCAATAAAACTGGTCGCCGCCAGCGTGTATACAGTGCGCCCCTGCCGGCATTATGTTCCTTGACACGTCGTTCAGGATCAGTGGTCCAACCGGTATATAAAGATCCATCCTTGCATTCCACCATATAACAGAAATACCCGGTGGTTAGTTCGCTCACTTATCCTCTCTGGGTTGTTTTGGCCCCATAAATCCGAGTAACTGGGAAAGGACCCCTCCCTGCCGGGTTTCGATCTTCGGCCTATCGACCCATTCTCCTTCTTTGCGATTAGCAAACCACAGATCTCGGCCTTGCTGCAGTTTTTTGAAGGATTCTTCTATCTCTACCTGATCGGTTTGATCAGACAAATCCCTGATTTCAACCAGGGCTGTGATCAGATCATTGATCAAGCGAGTTGTATTTTCTTGGTTATTTGATATTGAGGAAGCCAAAGCACCGGGTAGCTCATCCTGCCCAAATGGATTTATTAGCTGGTAATAAGGTTTTCCAGCTACTTTACGAGCTTCCCGCCAACCGGGTGCATCCAAGCTGATCCTTAACATGGCCGCAGCCAAAACCTGGGGCATCAAATGGACCATGGACATCAATCCATCCATTTCTCCAGCATCGCTGAAATAAGGTGACGCTCCCAGAAGCTTGGCCAGGTTAGTAGCCATTTTGATCGCTTCGGTGCTCGCTGTCTGATTGGTGATCACCCCCATCAGGTTATCTCTAAATAGATCTTCATGAGATACTTCTGGACCAAAGGCACTTTCATCCATGTATTCTGCGTTTATCACCGGTGTGAAACCCACATAATGGCAGGTTTCAGGAAGAAATTCATTGACCCATTCCAGGACCGGTTTTTTAATGGGAGAGGTGTCAATCACCAGGGCTTCATCCTTCAAATCCTGGCAGATATGTTCCAACACATCATGAATTTCCTGCAGCGGCAGAGCCAGCAAAATAATATCCGCCTCTTTCACCGCACCTGATAACGTCAAAGCAATTTTGTCTACAGCATTAGTCTTTTTTGCCAGATTAACAGCATCGCGGGATTTGTCATGCCCGACCCGGAGGATTGATTCTTTGTATTCCGACAGTGCCAATCCAGCGGAAACGCCAATCTGTCCCAAACCAATGATTGTCAATTGAATTATCATGATCTTGTCCTAGTTTTGATTATCAGCTGCTTGAAGTATGTTTAATAAATCCAATTTCCTTTGGGGAGTTGATGCAGGGGGATGATAGTTTTCATGGTTCTTAATCAACCAGATCAAATCTTCACTGCATCCAGCCTCCGCGGCCAATTCAGCACCCCATTCCGGGTGCTGCAGCAGGATAACCAGGGGACGTTTGAAACCCACTGGTTCCCCCTTCCCCCACATGATGGCTAGTCCAGGGAAAAGCCCACGTACCAATACTGCAAAAACCCTTTCCCAGCAGCGGAGCCTGTGCGAACCTTTTCCAATATCGTGAAGGAGAGCAGCTTTGATCAAGTTTTCATCATTCGTGCCAATATCCAGAACTGAATTCATTACTCTATAAGAATGGTTCTGATCCGGTGCAGGCATTTTTGTGAATAAGACCATCTCTACTGGAGAAAGATAAAGCCTGATCCTATCCAAATCTTGTTGTGATAAATCAGGTTTAAATGACTGCCAGAACTGCCAGGCACGGTAGGTTAATCCATTTTTCATATACCGATCAACACATTCATTAGAAAATAAAGTGGCTCTCTGATGATCCAACCTAGCAGATCTATTCCTATGCGAGGACCAACCATAAATAACAGGATCAATATCATTGGCCCATAAGGACGGATCTTGGCCGTGACCCTTTTCCAGCTATCCGGCATAAAGAACTCTGCTATCTTGTCCCCATCCAGGGGAGGGATAGGAATCAGGTTAAACAAAGCCAGCACCAGATTGATGGTCATAAAATCAAACAAAAAACCTGCTGCTGTTGGCAGGAGGTTTGACTCAGATCCAAAATATATCAAGACATCATTTACTGTTACTAAGCCCAATTGAAAAGGAATGGCAGAAATTAAAGCCAGCAGAAAATTTGAGAGTGGGCCAGCCAGGGAGACCCACATCAGGGCAGAAGGAGCACGCTGGCGCAGGGTATAGGGATTTACAGGAACAGGTTTAGCCCATCCAAAACCAACCAAAAGCAGCATCAGCGACCCTATCGGATCGAGGTGAGCCAATGGATTTAGGGTCAGCCGCCGATTGATCCTGGGCGTGCTGTCGCCAAAATAATTGGCCGTCCAGGCATGGGCGAATTCGTGAATTGTAAATGCAATTATTAAGGTTATCGCTCGCGAAATGAAGGTCGCGAGATTGATATTTAACATAGATTTTCTCCTGGGGGGATTATACCATTGGAGGATAGATCTCCTGTATCCGTGCAATTCAGTGAATCATAAAAAAAATCCAGGAATAATAATCCCGGATTTTTATGTTAGAGCTGGAATCGGAAATTATCTCTCAGCTGCGGTTTTAATATCGATCAGGTCTTTCTTGACCGCATCACGGGTAGCTTTATTAAAGAATAATCCCATTATTGATGAAATGATCTTGGTTCCAAGGGATGAAATCTCAGATTTAAAACCCATAATTAAGCGAGTTTGAGCTCCTTCTTCAACTAAACTCAAAGAAGAGATATAAATCACACCCGGTCCTTCAGCCTGTGTTTTATAGGAAAACCCATCAACTACGTCTGTGATCCACATCACTTCTGTGGCGGTTTTTCCAAACATAATCCGGGTTTCTTCCCACTTCAACCCGATCAGTCCATCTTTAGGTTTCTCTAAGATCTCAACCTTCTTAATTCCCGAGATCCTTTGATCTGATCCCTCGATATCAGTGATCAACTGCCATACTGTACTACGCGGAGCCTGGATGGTAATTTCTTCCTGGATATTCATCGTACTCTCCCATATATTAAGTTATCTAGCAACTTTCAGATGAAGAATACACAGAATAACTTACTTCCATCCATCAGGGTTCAGTTTACTAAAACATCAGAGTCACATATCAGCATCGGTACCAAAACATTCTGATATTTTTTCATACAATACAGACTTAGAATGAGATAGAATAGTAGTCAACAATGAGCCGTCAATTTCATACCCGTCCGGTTTGGACGACAAAACCACTAATAATATGGATCGTTTTAGGATTGCTGTTATTAACAAGCAGCATAGTCCTCGCTGAAGTATCAGTTCCGCAAACCGATCAAACACCTTTATCTCCCCTCCCAATACCTAATCCAGCCGCAGTTGATCCCCGGTATTTGAGCGGGTATGGTACAGATAATGCTTATACAATCTTTTTTGAAGATAGAAGTGATACAGCAGGCTGTCTAACACCTGGCTACCGGATCAAATTTGTTGAGACCAGCAACGGCCCAGCTAACTTCTCAGCTCCTCAATTAACTGATGTGTGCGATACTCATTTTGTGGTCAAAGACTGGCCCATCACGATCGGACCTACCACCTATGGGTACCGAGCCTGGGGGTCAGGTAGTAATAATGGTGACCATAATTTTTATGTCTCAACCAATCGAATAAATTGGGTTAGAAATCCATTATCTGGAGTCCCTTTCAATTTCACCGGATCTCCCACAGTTTTATATGGTTTTCACGACGTTGTTCAGATAAACGGCAATTATATGGGCTTTGCTGAAACTGCTACTAGCCGGACCGTAATTGTCTGGAGCGACCTGGGAACCAACATCTGGAATGTGGTCGCAATTGTAGGAGGTTCTGGCGTAGGCCCCTTGGATCTGAATGTAGGGGGATCAGGACCCACACCAACCGGAAGTTTCGTGCTCATGGAAGTGGGTGGACAGCAAGTATATGGAAAACTGGGAGTCCCTGGTGATAATTCAGACGCATTCCTAGCCATCAATCGGGTTGCTGCTCAGGCGAGCACTTCTGCAGCAGCTGAAAGCGCATTCCTTGATCCAACCAATTGGTCCTGGAGTGATGGCAGCACGGGTATACCTGATGCTGACAGCCTGGTTCTGGCAGGAAGCGCCGCTCACGATGTCCGAGAAGTATGGACCATACCCATGAGCAATACACGCTCGGACCATGTTTTCTTTTATACTGCCAGGTATGGAGGGGGAAGCGACTTTGGCTGCGCGGCATCAAATCCGGAATGTTTAGTCCTCGATCCTCCTCCAATAGATACTCCACCATCTAAACTTCCATCAACCGGATTTCCAAAACGAAAAAACGCCAATATTCTGACCAGTCCGCTGACATCACCTATTCAAACCTCTGGCATGACCCTTGAGATCCCGGATCTAAAAATCCAAATGCCACTTGTCGGTGTCCCCCAGTCTGCAGATGGATGGGATGTGACTTGGCTGGGAAATAACGCTGGCTATCTGGCTGGCTCTGCGTTCCCAACCTGGAGCGGAAACACTGTCATTACAGGACATGTATGGAATGCCTATAACCAACCGGGGCCATTCTCAGAAATTAAATCCCTATCTTTCGGAGATGAAGTTCTGATTCACGCCTGGGGAAAAACTTACCATTACGAAGTCAGGGAAAAAAAGCTCTTATTCCCATCCCAATCCGAGACCGCATTTACCCATGAGGAATACGATTGGATTACATTAATAACCTGTGAATTCTTCAACCCTATCACTGATGAATATCTCTTTAGGAGATCCGTAAAAGCTGTCCTTGTCGAAGTCAAATAAGTTTTCCATCACTAATAAAGTAAAAAGGCGCAAAATGAATCTTGCGCCTTTTTTCTTGGAAAATCATGAGGATATCAGATAGTAGAACCGCAGAATTACTCTCCATCCCGCATATCACAGATCATGTCCCAGTGAATAACAGTTTTATTGGGGCTGCCAGTATGGGGACATCCTTGCCCTAACGCCAGATCGATGGTTCCCCCGATCATTCCGTCGTAATCAATCTAGTAAAAAAATCATTTGGTCGGTCAGAATTATTTGTCCGGGAAGTAATTTTTCATCGGGTTGAAATAAGCCTCCACCCAGCCTTGCTGATACTGAGTGCCATGCTCAGGAAGCTCAGAGTGCTGGATAGTCACCTTGGTTCGATCCTCTACCATACTGAAGGTAATCTCCAGAATTGAATCCGGTTCGGAGTCCACAAAATCTGCTGTCCTCCAGGCCTGTAAGATCCTGAAAGGTCGTTGCAGTTCTAGGTTCTTGCCTTTGATATATCCATCCCAGGCTGAAAAATCCTCACCTTCACGATTGGAGACCTGAGATTTGCTCCCTGTCATACTGGAGTGGCTCTCGGAATCCAGCCAAGCATCGAATAAAACTTCCGGCGATGTGGAAAATACTTCTGTGATGCTGAATGTAACTCCACTATGATTCACTACTGCCTCCATGACTTGCTGTCAAACTTTCCTGCCAAGCATCATGCTTAACAGATAAATTAGCGTTCTATTTATTGATGATCCAGCTCCAGCAAGCCTTACCCACCCTTTTCGTTTGGAAAGTTCGCATCAAGAGATTTTGAACTCTCCCGATTCGTAGAATAACTCTCCATCTACCAGTATCTGCCCTCCATCCCGCATGTCACAGATCATATCCCAGTGAATAGCGCTTTTATTGAGGCTGCCAGTATTCGGATATCCTTGCCCTAACGCCATATGGATGGTACCGCCTATCTTCTCATCATAAAGGATCTTCTTAATAAACCGGTTGATCATGTTATTGGTCCCGATGGCGAATTCCCCCAGATAGCGGGAACCTTGATCCATATCCAGCATCGACAATAAGAAATCCTCATTCTTTTCTGCAGAGGCATTTACCACTTTCCCATCTTCAAAATGAAGCTCTACTCCATTTACTTCTTTGCCGGTGAGAATACAGGGGTGGGTGAAACGGATCCAGCCATTCACTGAATCCTCAACCGGACCGGTGAAAATCTCTCCGCTGGGCATATTCTGTTTACCATCTGAATTTATAAATTTCCGTCCCTCAATCGATAGACTGAGTTCGGCATGCGGTCCTTTCACCTGGACTGCTTTCTTCCCTTCCAGCCAATCCACTAAATGCTGTTGTTCATCCCTCATTTTCTTCCATTCGCCTACCGGATCATCAGTGTCACTGAAGGTCGCCCCATAGACATAATCTTCAAAATCCTTCAGGCTCATCCCCGCATCATCAGCATAGGCTTGAGTTGGGAATAGTGTACTCACCCGTCGCAGATCACCAGATGACATGCGTTCAAAGTAAGTATCAAAGATCGGTTTATTTGCTTTTTTATGGATTTTCAACCTTTCAGGATCGATATCTTTGATGCTTTGGGTGCTAAACTCACTCTGGATAAAGATCCGGACATCAAACTCTTTATTCAAGGTCTCCCAATAACGGTTCAAATGTTTCAGCTGATCATCATTCGCTTCTTCAAAAAAGACCTTATCAAGGCCTTCGTAGCCAAGCGTTGGCAGGGGGACTTTATAAGGCAGCAAGTACGGATATCCACCACTGCGGAGCACTTCCCGAACAACTTCTTGGATCAAAGGGGTGGCCGGTGGCTGAGCGATGATCCCTACTGTATCCTTTTCCCTGACTTCTACACAATAGTCCACAAGCGTTCGGGCCAGGTTTTTAATCCGTTGGTCTGCCATAATCTTCTCCTCAGTCCTTTATCTCAATAATTAGAAACTAGTATAAAACTCTCTGGAAAGTAAATCAATCTGATAAAGGTAATGACCTCCAGGGAAGACCTTTCAGTCAAAATGATATAATGCCCTCATGCTTCCAGATTTAGAATTAAACGACTTGTTAAAACTGCGAAAAATCCATCCATGCGGAGAAGATCGCTGGAAGGTTATTCGCTTGGGAGCAGATATTAAGATCGAATGCCTGGGCTGCGGCAGGCAGGTAATGCTAACCCGCCGCAAGTTGGCCCGCAGCGTAAAAACCAATCTCTCTCTGGAGGAGCGAAAGAATGAGTGACCTATATCTGGTCGCTACACCGATTGGCAACCTTGAGGATATGTCTTTCAGGGCTGTACGGATCCTTAAAGAAGTTACGCTGGTTGCTGCTGAGGATACCCGTACATCTTCAAAACTTCTGAAACATTACCAAATTAATACGCCACTTACTTCTTATCATGATCACAATAAGGCTGCAAAGACAGAGATCTTGATAAACCATCTCAAAGTAGCTGACCTGGCCCTGATATCAGATGCAGGGACCCCTGCCATTAACGATCCTGGTTTCACACTGGTCCAGGCAGCTCTATCTGCTGGGCACCGGATTGTGCCTGTCCCAGGACCCAGCGCACCAATTGCTGCTCTATCAGCCAGCGGGCTTCCAACGGATAATTTTCTATACCTTGGCTATTTACCTCGAAAGAAAAAGGGTCGTCAGGACCTCTTGTTATTCGTGAAAGATTTTCCATGGACACTGGTTTTCCTGGAAACACCACACCGATTGTTGAATGCGTTGGACGATTGTTGTTCTATCCTAGGAGATCGACAGATTGCCGTTGCCAGGGAGCTGACTAAACTGCACGAGGAAATCAAACGAGGAACGATAAACCAGGTCAAGGATCATTACACTGAAAAAGAACCAAAAGGCGAAATTACATTAATTATCGCTGGTAAAGAAAAAGATCAAATTTGGGATCAAAAACATTTGCTCAAAATTATCAAGGAAGAGACCGGATCGGGAGGGATCAGTCCCAGCCAGCTAGCTAAAAGATTGGCAAAAGAATCAGGCTGGTCGCGTAAGGACATCTATGATTTAATGCAGGAGTTGCATGATTAAGAATATCAAATTCAGGGGTTGAGTCCCTTGAAAGGGACTCAATCCCTCATATCAATAAAGGAATATATGGACTTAAATAATCACCAAGATTTTTCGAAACTGGATTCAAAAAATATGCTGGCAGAGATGAACGGACTGCCTGAACAACTGCTCACAGCTTGGGAAGAAGCCCAAAGCCTGCCGCTATCTGATTTTAGCGGGGTAAAGCAGGTGTTAGTAGCCGGAATGGGCGGATCCGCCATAGGCGGCGATTTGCTAAAAGCCTACACTGCGCCATTATCTTCCGTTTCCGTGGAAGTGCATCGAGATTATGATTTGCCTGCCTGGGCGAAAGGCCCAGACATATTGGTAATCATATCCTCCCATTCAGGTAATACTGAAGAGACCATTTCCGCGATGGAAACTGCCCTTGAGAGGGGCTGCAGCCTGCTGGCCTTATCAACCGGTGGGAAAATTGCTGAGCTGGCCAAGAAGAACGATGTCAATTTATGGGTTTTCCAACATAAAGGCCAACCGAGAGCCGCTGTTGGATATTCTTTCTGTTTGCTTCTGAATGTATTCACTCGCCTGGGATTTATCACTGATCCAACAGATGAGCTCTTCGGCGCTGTGGAAGAAATGAAAAAACAACGCGAAACCCTGGCAGCAGACCTACCAGACCATCAAAATCCTGCTAAACGTATGGCAGGCCAGTTGATCGATCGCTGGGTGAGTATATTTGGAGCGGATTTACTGGCTCCTGTAGCGCGACGCTGGAAAGGACAGATCAGTGAAATCGCCAAAGCATGGGGCCAATATGAAGATCTTCCAGAAGCAGACCACAATACCCTGGCCGGTGTGCTCAACCCCGAAGAAAACCTGCTAAAAACCATGGCTTTATTCTTACAAGCAGAGACCAATCATCCCCGCAACCAGCGCAGGATTGAACTCACCAAGAAAAACTTCATGATTGAAGGCATTAGCACTGACTTGATCCAGGCGAAAGGTGAAACAAGGATGGCCCAAATGTGGACCACTGTTCAATTTGGTGATTACACTGCGTATTTCCTGGCCATGGCCTATGATGTAGATCCCACTCCTGTGGCGGCCATTGAAAGCTTAAAACGAGAGCTGTAATTCTTTTTGAATAAAGTCCGGCACTGATCTGGAATTTAGTAGTTTACATTAGCGCCGGATTTTTCTAACCCATGAAAAAAACTCCTGTTCGGTTATTCCTGATTGGATTGACTCTTCTTATCTCTCTATTGATGGCTGAGGTCATTCAAGCCCAGGGTGATTCTGCTACTACAGTGATCAATACCATTAATCAGCTCCGGGCGCAAAACGGCTTAGCTGCTCTGCAATCACACCCTGCCTTAATGCAGATCGCTCTCCAGCATAGTCAGTACCAGGCTTCAATAGGCACCTGGACACACGTAAGCGCGGATGGATCCCGACCAAAAGATCGGGCGATAGCTGCCGGTTTTGGAAATGGAGCTGAACCGTTTATATCAGAGAACGTTGCCTATGGCCAAAATGCGTCGGTCATGGAAATCATTAATGGACCCTGGAATGATCCAGACCATCATCACACCATGTACAACCCCAGCGCAAAATATATTGGTGCAGGTGTAGCTTACTCTGGAGATCTCGTCTTTTATACTGTCGATACTGGTTACTGGGTTGGGGATCCGGCGGCGACACCTGAGAATCCAATAATATCCTTTACGCCTTCTACATCCCAGGAGGCAACTGCTGTACCGGTTGTGGTATCCACTCCGATGTCTGATGGGTCAGTAAAACATATCATAGCTGGCGGTCAATCTCTATGGACAATAGCAGCCGTTTACGATATTACACTCGAAGAATTAAGGGAAATAAATGGTCTTGAGCCGGATGCGATCATGAACCTGGGAGATGAGATCATTATCCAACCGTCCTATACTCCAACCAACACCCCAATTGGTCAGGCCAGCCCAACTCTGCCCCCCCGCTATTCACATACACCTTCACCGGTGGGTCCAAGAGGAACTTCCATCCCGTTCTCACCCGCTACTCCATCGCCAACAGATATAAAAGCCAGTGAACCCCGTTTCCGAGCCAGCGCAAAGAACCCCACTATTGTCATCCTGGCAGTGGTTATTTCCGGTGGAACATTAGCAGCGGCTTTGGTATTCAGTGTGAGAAACAGAAACGATTAGTCATCCTTTAGTTCTCCCCCTACCCAACTTAATCTTTCAACATTTGCTTCCCAATTTAATAATTCGCCAATAATTCGTTCTAGTTCTTCTGGATCTCCGCTCGTGAGGAATTCAGTCTTGCCGGTTCTTCCGCCATCGGTCAGCAGATCATAATCAGCAAGAAGGCGGCCTGCTTGCCGGGCAACCGCTGGAGCAGGATCGATCACTTGAACATCCTTTCCTACAATCTCTTGAATCAACGGAATCACAAAAGGATAATGAGTACAACCCATTACAACTTCGTCCACACCTTTGTCCAGCATCGGATAAAGAGCCTTCTCAAGAATCTCTCTAGTCTCAGGATGGTTTATCTTTCCTTCCTCAATTAGTTCTACAAGCCCGGGACAGGTATCTGGCAAGATCTTGACACCCTTAGCGAATCTTTCCACGGTGGATGCATACAGAGCTCCCTGGAAAGTCGCTGGTGTGGCCAGAACTCCAACGATACCTGTACTCGTCTCTTCCGCTGCAGGTTTAACCGCCGGTTCCATACCCACAAAAGGCAGGCCTGGAAAAGATTTCCTAAGAATTTCCAGGGCCACGGCAGAGGCAGTATTGCAGGCAATAATGACCAGTTTGACTTTTTTATTCAACAGGTATCGGACTATCCCTTCAGAAAAACCCAACACATCTTCCCTGGTGCGGATGCCATAAGGCACATGGGCCTGATCAGCGATATATAACATATCTTCAGCGGGAAATTGCTGCCGCACTTCCCGTAATACAGAAAGGCCGCCAACTCCGGAATCAAAAACGCCAATGGGTCTGTGAAATTTATTTTTTCTTTCCATCTCAGGGAATACTCTCTAGATAATTACTTGCTTCTTCCTGAAATGCAAGCCAGCCTAATTTGGGGGTGCCGTCATTTTCCTTTAAACCCACATAAGTTAAAAAATCCACAAAAATCGTCATGAATTCCTCATCCTGGATCAAGTAAGAATCTTCTGGAAGGAATGACAGGGCTGCCTCATAAGAATTTTCAAGCTTGCTGTCATGAAGATTAAACCATGAAATGAATTCTATTCGGTCCCGATGCAGAGATAGAAGTCGGAAAGTTTCCCGGACAAATGCTTCCTGATCCTCCTGGGTCCCAGAAAGGCTTTCTGCAGTACTCCAGCCTAACTCTGCAAACGCTACTGGTTTATCTCCTGCTAGATCTAAGATTTTGTCCAGATAGACCTCCAGCTCAGCTGGATCACGGTCGAACTGGAAATCCTGATTGTATAGATATAAAGTTAGCGGCAGGAAGTCTCCTAGATCCAACTCCTGTATGATATCTATTGAATTGGAGGTCTCAGCATCATGATAAGCGAAGGTCATACCAACTTTTAGATCAGGATGTTTCTCCTTAATGGCGGCCTGGACAGATAGGAAAAAGGTCTTATATGCAGGAATCTCTTCCCTGTGCGAGACAAAGTAATCATTTACCTCATTGCCAATACTGAGATACTGGACAGGATATCGATCCAGCACTTCGAGGATGAAATCAGTAAAGCGTTGGATGAATTCCGGATCATCAAAAGCTTTATATCTCAAATCCTCTGGCATAGAACCCCTCAACGCGGTGTGGATAACATTCACGACAAGGGACACTTCAAAACCTTCACGAAACCTATACCCCATCAGTGCATCTTGCCATTCCCAGATCCATTCGCCAGGGGTTCCTTCCACTTGTCCCCACTGCATGTAACTATGTAATACCTGAACGCCATTCTCTTTGGCCAACCGGATTGCTGGATAGTATCCCTCCCAAAAATCATCCTCGGCAGGGTTGGCCATTAGGCCGATTTTCCCATTCGTTAGCTCTGGAACCAAGAATTTATCCTGACAGCTAGAGGATGTCAGAACTTGCTCGAACAGATCCGAATTCTGAACGGTATCCCTTCCACCTGCTACCAACGTATAAGTATGACCCTGGCAATAATCCAGTACTGCCTGAAGGCGCATGGTCTGGTTATCTTCTCTGGTTGTGAACTCAAAAAACGGTTTACCATCCAGCTCACCTTGCTGGACAAGGTAAGTATTGCTGTCCTCTTCAATATAGGACAGGAACTGATTCGCAAAAATATCTGGTAAATTCTGGTAGCGATTGATACTAATAAACTGCCCATCATTAATCACCATATGAAGGGCATCAGGATCAATATCCAGAGCTTCCTCCCAGCTGGGCAATACTGCCGTAAAATATCCATCTCTAAAGAACTCAAATGAAAAAATCTCCTCGGTTTGTTCAGGAGGCACAATCTCAGAATCAGTACAGGAACCTATAAAAGCAGCGGTCAGAATCAGGGCAAAAACGAATCTGGTTCTCATGGATTTCATTATACTCAGGTTTTTGGAGGATTTCCCCAGCTTAAAACAAAAAGGGCATAGAAATTTCTATGCCCTCCTTTCTTTTTAGATCGGTATGATCAGGATGTGAATTTCTGGCGGAGCTTCGCCTTTTTACCACTGCGTTCACGCAGGAAATACAGCCGCGAGCGCCGGTGATGGCCCTGACTCTGAATAGTCACTTTTTCCACGATCGGGGATCGGGTCAGGAAAGTCCGTTCAACTCCGATGCCATTGCTGGCAATCCTTCTAACCGTGAAACTTTCACTATTTCCTGTACCATGTATCCGGATGATAACACCTTTAAATTGCTGGACACGTTCATTGTCGCCTTCTTTGATGCGCACAAAAACGGTAACTGTATCCCCGGTTTGGATATCGGGTACGTTGGGATTTTTTGGCGTTTCTAACGCCTTGATCAGGTCGCTCATCCTATAATTCCTTCTTAGTAAATCAGTAAACTTTATTACTTAATTTTGTATTTTTTAACACGGCTGGTGATTATAACACGCAGGTATTGATTTGGGAAGTAAGTTAAATAGGACCAGTCTAGGGACCCTGGATTTCTTCCAGTAATGCAGACAAGGCATCTGCCGGTTCGACCTGGTCTTTTAACACGCTGATCACTGCTTGTTGGATCTCGAGACCCAGGTCATCCAGCAGGTCATTTCCAGGCAAAAGCACTGCCGCAGGAAGTAATTGTTGCAAAGTAGAGTAAAAAGGTGTCTCAGACCAGCTATCCAGTCCGGATGGGCGAACAGGTAAATAACCTGCTTCCACTCCCCAGGTATTGAGATAACTCGATTCGGTGAGAAACTCGATCAGTTCTACCGCTTCTTGTTCTGTGTCAATATTTGATGGGACAACACACCAAACCCAACCTCCTGCATAAGAAAAGGGGTTTGCTTCTTTGGTCGGTATGGCAGCCAAAGAAGTATTGGCAGAGTCCGCATTGAGGAGAAATGAGCTCCAGGTAATTGCCATAGTTGACTGGCGGTCTTGGTAGGACTGCCAAGCTTGTTCATCAGTCTCAAATTGGGTTAACCAGTATGGCATCACTCCTGCAGCCTGGGCGTCTCGATAATAAGTGAACACTTCCAGAAGCGATTCTCCTTGAATCAAAAGATCTGCATTGGTTCCTGGCATTTCTCCAGAAATACTCTGATACAAAGCCAGGGTTACTAAACTGCGTGGGTCAGAAGCAGGAAAAGCCAATGTTTTCTGAGCTGTGATCACTGCATCCCAATCCGGCAGTGGGTCTTCTCCTGTATCATCCTGGTAAGCCAGGACCATCAGGTCGCCTGCAAAGGGAATGCCAGCTATTTCATCATCAATGAGGGCTAGATCCAAAGCATAGTCATACCAATCATTTTGCTCGATTATTTCGTTATATCCATCCACGGGCAGAATTAGACCAGCTTTATAAGCCTCCTCAACCAGCGGTCGAGGTAAAGCTACCAGGTCCGGCATGATAAGAGGAGCAGCAGAATCGGTGACCTGAAGGGATTCCAAGATACCAAAATCACCTGTAGTAGGTTTGATGCGAACCTGGATCTCCGTCTGAGGACGCCTCTCGATGAACTCATCAAGGCGAGACAGGAACAGGTTCCCAGCTGTTGTGGCCGCAGCAGGATCGAACTGGGGCGGTAACCATACAATTAATCTCCGATTTTGAATCACCGGGATATTTGGCGTCGCAGAGGGACTCGGTGTTGGAGAGGCTGCAGCTGCTCCGGGAATTTCCGTTTCCGAATTGGAAGGAAAGATCCCACCCAAATTCGGGAAATTACAAGATGATATGCCAAATACCATTAAACCGATAACAATCAAACCAAGTATCAATCTTAGGAAATTTCTATTTCTCGTATAATTCTCAGGTTTTTTCATGATTTACCTTTCTTTTCCAAAGAAATCACATTAAACCACAGTTTCTTTAAGAAATAATAGTATTTGCATGAAATTAATATATCAACGATAAGGGCGTTTAGGGGAAAAAGACTGCAATAGATCAAATATTAATCAATTGTAGCAGTTGGTGAGGGTGGAGGTTCTGTTGTGGCGGGTTGGGTTTGTGTTTGAGTGGAAGTTGCTGAAGGCATTAAGGTATTTGTAAGCGTTGATGTGGGTGTATCTGTTGGGATTGGAGTCGCAGTTTCAGTCCTGGTAGGCGTAATCGTAGGTGTATTTGTTGGTGTAAAAGTGGGAAAGCGGGTGGGTATGATTGGAGCTGGCGTGTTGGAAACGATTGGAGTTAATGTATAAGTGACACTGGAAGTTATCCTGGCAGTTGGAGTGGGTTGATTCTTTTCATTTACTGATAGAAAGGTATACCCCAAAGCATAGCAGGGGATGGTTATGCCAATCAAGGCTAAAAAGATTATTTGCAATCGTTGTTGTTTCTGGTAGGAAGTTCTCATAAATAAAATATGGAAGGGGTCAAAAATTAAGTAACCCCTCACAAATTATCATATTTTTACCCACTGGAATTAGGGGTAATGTATAATCTTATATATTATAGTGTAAAACCTTGGATTGAATTAAAATCCACTTTTCTAGGTGATTGGAGCAACATCCTTTTTCGTTTTGGGAATAACCTTTAACTATGACACTACCCATCAATATCACAACACTTCTTTTTGACCTTGATGGCACTTTAATCCATCAGCATCCTTCCTCCCTGGATGTCCTATTTACAATTCTTGATGAACATTTAGTACCAGTGATGGCAACCGCGCACCGGACAACCCAGCAGTTCATGTTCCGCTATTGGGCAAAATCGGAAGAATTGAAACAGGATAAAAAAATGTATGGTGAAATGACTGAGGAGTTCTGGCTTCATTACCTGAAGCGCAAGTTATGGGCTGCAGGATTGACGGAACTACAAACAACAGATCTGGCCCCAGTCATCCAGAAAGAACTAATCGAGCGTTATAAACCCGAGGTATTTATCTCAGAAGATGTTCGCCCAACCTTAAAAACCCTTCGTGGTTTAGGATACAAGATGGGCCTTGTCAGCAATCGACCAAACTCCATCGAAAATGAGGTAAAGGAATTGGGATTTGAATCCTATTTTGATTTTTCCTTCACATCTAGTGATGTTCAATTAGCAAAACCCGATCCCAAGATATTTGAACATGCTCTCTACTTGTCAGAAAGCAGTCCTGAGATTTCTGCCTATATAGGGGATAATTATTACTCAGATATCATTGGTGCCCAGAAAGCAGGCATCTATCCAATTCTATTTGACCCACGCAACATTTTCCCGGATGTTGAGTGCCATAAGATCTACAAGATCAGTGACCTGGTGTCCACGATATAGCTCCCCTACCTTTCACTTTCCAACATAACCGTTTGGGTCGGATAGGCAAACTCAATCCCCTCTTCTTCAAATTTCTGATAGATCATCAGGTTAATAATTTGCTGAACATCAAGATAGGCAATATATGCCGGTTCCAGCACATGATACACCACGCTATAATCGAGGGAATAATCTCCCAGCGTTTTGAAATGCGTCCGCTCAAACTCGACATTCTCAATGGGAGAGATGATTTCCTCGACAATTCCGGGAATCTTCTGCAGCTTATCGACCGGGGTTCCATAGATCACACCGATATTGAAGGAGATCCTTCTTTTCTCCATCTTTTTAAAATTTCTGATCCGGCTGTTGAGCAGATCAGTGTTGGAAAAAACCAACACCTCTCCAGAAAGACTCCTGATCCTGGTGCTCTTCAGCCCAATATCCTCCACATCGCCTTCGAAGTCATCCACAACCACAAAATCACCAATCACAAATGGTTTATCGAAGGTGATTGAAAGTGATGCAAATAAATCACCCAGAATATTCTGAAGAGCCAGCGCAACAGCGATGCCGCCAATGCCAAGGCTGGCCACCAGGCTGCTGATTTCCACATTAAGGTTGTCAAGAATGATCAATGCCAGGATGACCCACAGGGCAATCTTTACTATCAATCCCAGGGCATCCAGGGTTGTTGCATCCTCACCTTGATCCTCCTCTAACTTTGATTCAACCCCGCGCTCAACATATAACGATATCAAACCTGTACCCCAAAAACCAACCTGCAGAGCTAGCATCAATTTAATGATCCTGATAAACCAATCATGAATATCTGCTGGCAGGGCCAGAACTACAGAACCTCCCCACAATCCCACCGCTAATATGCTGAACCAGCGGGTTTGCGAGAGGAGAGGGATTAAGTAATCATCCAGGCTCATTTTCGATTTTTTAATCATGCTTTTTAGATGATTTTTGAAAATCCGCTTAATTATAAGAAATAGCAGGAATATACCGAAAGATATACCTAACGCGAACAACCAGGATTGAACTGAATTTTCAAGAATCACATATTCCAAAATATCCATTTGGCACTTCCTCCGAGAGAAAAAATCTCTATATATAAACCAATGTTAATCTTTTTCCTGGATCTTCACATTCGTCTCGATCCAGCTTTCACCGAAATTTACTATATCCCGCTGGGGAATTAACAGGGAATCTGCCATACCAATCTTTCCCAGAGCAAGTGATCCACCGGCTTTTTTGTAGGCCTTACCAAGCTCAATAAAGTTCTCACTGTGCTCTTCCCAATCCTGGATCCTAACCCATTGACGTTTGCCATCCACAATGATTGGAGCTCCCTGCTTGATCTCTTTTTTCCCCTCAAAATCCGCCCGGTATTCGGACAGGTGCAGGCTGGTATTACTATCATGCTTAACACCTAAGAGTAGGATCCATCCCTCCAGATCATATATCCTGGCCAAAGGAGATCCTTCACCAAGTGAAAAATCAAGAGAATGGTTATCTGTGATGAAGGATGCGAATTTTCCACGGGCAGCAAATGACACATGAGGATGATTGCTTCTTAATACTTCCCGTTGACTCCGAAAGGTCTCGGTGATTCTACCCATGGCTCTTGTTGGAGTCATCTTAGGGTCAAAAGCCGGCATAGTCTGGCGGATGGTCTCCTTCCATTCCTGGGGTACTGGAGGATTTGACCATTCTTCTGGATCTGATAGGTCTCCTGAATGTGTTGGCATCACCAGAGTTCCTTCTGGGCCAAGTACCTCTTCCAGAGCCTGGATCACAGCCACAGGACCACCACTAACCCAACCAATTGCACTAAGCGATGAATGCACTAAGAGCACCATACCTGGATTCACTCCGATAGCTGCCAGGTCATCCTTAATCGACTCTACCGTCATTGGCCCTTCTACTGTACTCTTGATCACATCCGCTTCACTCATGTTGTTCCTTATAAATACGAAATTATCATACCAGAATATGAAAAAATCAGATTAACTCTCGTCGCCGGACTGGGAGCAGAGTCATTTCAAAGAGATTTTCATATGATAAGATTATCAGGATCATCAATAAATGATTCGTTTTTGGGAAAAATATGGAATTTTCGACAACCACACTACTGGTATTAGTAATTCTCTTTTTATCAACTTTTATCAGGTCCGCCCTAGGGTTTGGAGATGCATTAATTGCCATGCCCCTGCTGGCAATTGTGGTTGGTTTACAGGTAGCAACACCTTTAACAGCTATGGGGGCGACCACAATTGCGATCATAATTTTGATCAAAGCCTGGAAGAAAGTGGATATCAAAGCTGCCTGGAGGCTGGTACTCACGACCTGGATAGGCATTCCAATTGGTATATTCTTTCTTAAAGCAGCCCCGGAACTTATTGTTAAATCACTGCTGGGAATCATCATTACTGGTTTTGGCTTATATAACCTGATTGTGCCTGATCTACCCCGGCTATTAAATGAAAATTGGGCATACCTGACGGGATTGATCGCAGGCATCCTGGGTGGGGCTTATAACACCAATGGACCGCCGGTTGTCATATACGGTATGCTGAGGAGATGGGACTCAGAAAAGTTTCGAGCAACTCTGCAAGGATATTTTTTACCGACAGGTGCTGCGATATTGATTTCCCACGGGATCGCAGGGATGTGGACCCCACAAGTTGTTCGTCTATATCTTTACAGCATTCCAGTGATCATTGGCGCTGTTCTGATCGGCGGAAAAGTCAACCAGCTAATCCCCCAGGGTAAATTTGATAAGATAATATATGGATTCCTGGTGGTAATCGGAGTTCTGCTGATCATCAGGGGATGAAGGACTGAATGCGGGTAATCGTAAAGAGGTCCTTAACTGGGAGAAATGGAGACAGGGATAGAACTAGTCAGAACCAAATACATCAGCTCTCATAAACAGAAACGGAGGCCGGGTTCCCGTCCTCCGTTTTTATAAGTAAGTTCTCTTTTCTCAATCCAAGATAACGTCTTCCCCTTAATGCTGCAATATCTGCGACAGAAAGAGCTTGGTGCGGTCTTCCTGGGGGTTATTATAGATTTCATCTGGTGTGCCGGTCTCGACAATCAGACCTTCATCGAAAAAGTACATACGGTCTGCCACTTCGCGTGCAAATCCCATTTCGTGTGTAACCACAATCATGGTCATTCCAGATTTAGCCAGATCTATCATCGCATCCAGGACTTCTTTGATCATTTCAGGATCAAGCGCAGATGTCGGTTCATCAAAAAGCATGATCTTAGGCTCCATCGCCAGGGCACGGGCGATGGCTACTCTTTGTTGTTGACCACCGGAAAGATTTCCCGGAAACTTATGAGCTTGTTCCGGGATCCCAACCAGTTCCAGCAATTCAATCGCTTTTGTTTCGGCTTCTTCTTTAGGTAAGTTTCGAACCCAGATAGGTGCCAGGGTAATGTTCTGCATAACTGAAAGATGCGGGAAAAGGTTGAACTGCTGAAATACCATCCCGGTTTCCATCCGGATGAGTTCAATATTGCGCACATCATGGGAAAGTTCAATCCCATCCACGAAAATCTCCCCCTGCTGATGTTCCTCAAGGCGATTGATGGTCCGAATGAAAGTTGATTTCCCAGAACCGGATGGCCCGAAGATCACAATTACTTCGCCCTCATACACATCCAGATCAATGCCGCGTAAGGCATGAAAATCACCAAACCATTTATGGACACCAGAGGCATGGATAATTGGTTTATCAGTCATAATAAAGTCTCCTAAAGATTGCTTTCTACTCCCAGTGCTGTTTCAATACGGCGGCTGGCAAGGGACATCAAATAACTGAATACCCAATACACCAAGGCCATAAAAATATATACTTCTGTTCGCATTTGGACAAATTCCGGATCAGAGTTAATGATCGATCTACCAATACCTAGAAAATCATTGATCCCAATAATAACAACCAGGGTTGTGTCTTTAAATAAGGAAATGAATTGACCAACAATGGCTGGCAGCACAGCCCGCAATGCTTGAGGTAAAACAATGAATACGGTAGTTTTTAAATTTCCCATACCCAGGGCTTTGGCTGCTTCGATCTGCCCCAGGGGTACAGACTGCAAACCGCCGCGGACATTCTCTGCGGAATAGGCCGCGCTGAAAACCGTCACAGCCATTAATGCCCTCACGAGACGATCAATCCGGGATTCAGCAGGTAAAAATAAAGCCAAGATAATTGAAAACATAAACAGGATGGTTACCAGGGGAACTCCACGGATGACCTCGATGAACACCGTAGAGAATGCACTTACCACCGGGAGATCAGACCGCCTCCCAAACGCCAGGGCTACTCCTAGTGGGAAAGAGAGGACTATTCCCCCAGCTGCTAGCAAGAATGTCACCAACAACCCACCCCACAACGTTGTCTGAACTGCTGGAATCCATTCATTGCCCTCAAAACCTGCCAGGAGAACAATACCAATAATGGGAATAACAAACCACCCTGCGATAATAATGGTGTTCTTCAGGTGCGTTTTACTGCCGATCAAATAACCAACCAGGGTTAAGAGTATGGTTGAGCCGAGGTAGATCCGCATGGTCAGATCCAATTGAGGATGTTGTACTGGTAGAACAGCGAACAACAGCAGAAAAGCTCCCGCAGCCAGGGCAATTGATTTTAGGAGACCACCCCATCTCCCCCAACTTATACCCAGCAAAAACATCAAGCCCGAGAAAATGAATCCTACTCGCCAGAGTTGATCTCGGGGATATTGTCCGACAGCAAATAACATGGGAAATTGGGATACAGCCTGCCAATTGGCACCGACCAGCACCCACTTAAATATTTGATAAAGCAGATAAATCACTGCCGGGAAAAGCAAGACAGTCAGAATTGAATTCAGAAATCCGTTAAAAAGATTATCTTTGATCCATTTCACCGGACCTGGAGGTTGAGGAGGTCGAATAAAATCCTGTTCCATTTCTTTGATGGCCATAATTACCTCACCACAAATTGAATTCTGCGGTTATAGATATTCAATACAAATGATGTCAACAAGCTTAAACTCAGGTATGTGATCATGATCAGGCCAAAAACCGGTACAGCTCGTCCCGCCTGATTAATAGTAATTTTTCCAACCGCAAATACTTCTTGAAATCCAATTGCCAATGCTAAACTAGAGTTTTTAGTCAGGTTAAGATACTGGCTGATCATGGGAGGGACTATGATGCGCAGCGCTTGGGGCATGACAACCAGGCTGAGCACCTGCATTTGATTTAACCCAACTGCCCTGGCAGCTTCGATCTGTCCTTTGTCAACAGCCTGGATACCTCCCCGAACAACCTCAGCAATAAATGCTGCTGTATACAAACTCAGGCTGAGGAACATTCCCGCAAATTCCGGAGTTAACCTCAACCCCCCTTGAAAGTTAAAACCATCCAGAGCAGGAATATCCATTTGGAAAGGACTTCCGCCGGAAAACAACCAACCAGCCACAATGAATACAAAAACCAAAGAAAGACTGATTGGCATATAGTATGTATTCTTTCCGGTAATTTTTCGTTTTCGACGAAGAATGATAAATATAATAGCTGCTGCAAGAACTCCAATTATTGACAGGATCACGAATGTTGATCCCGTATCCGATAATCTCGGCCAGGAGAGGTATATCCCTCTTTTATTGATATAGGTCGGTCCTGGCCAGGATAGGCTTTCTGTGACAGGTGGAAGAAAACTAAAGGCCACAAAATACCAAAGGAATAACAACACCAGCAAAGGGATATTGCGGTGGAACTCAATAAATATCAGGGCAATCCTACTCAACAACCAATTGGAGGATAGCCGGGCCAACGCTACCAGGACGCCGATAATTGTGGCAGCCACGATACCCACCCCTGAGATCAATAAGGTATTCATCAGGCCGACCAAAAATGCTCGTCCGTATGTCATACCAGCTTCATACTCAATAGGTGGGTTGCTGATAGGGAAACCGGCTGCTTCTTTAAGAAAACCAAAAGACAATTCCATATTACGGGCATCAGCTGCTTCAATGAAATTAAGAATAGCCCAGATCAGAAATCCGAAGATCAGGATTGTTGAAACAATTTGGGCAGTAATATTCAGGATGCGTTCATCCCTGTAAAACGGGATGGCTGTTGTATCGGTTTTTTCAGAACTCATCATTTGATCCAATAGATAGAAAGGATGCGGCTTTCACCGCATCCTTTTTTGTAAACTTGATGATTAACTCACTACTTCACTGGAGGTGCGTAAATTAAACCACCCTCATTCCAAAGGTTATTGGGACCACGCGGGAGAGTAAAGGAAATGCCTTCCGGACCCATATAGCGATCATAGATCTCGCCATAGTTTCCAACAGCACCAATTGCTTTGGCCAAGGCATCAGCTTCAAGCCCGAGATCGGTGTAACCCCAATCGCCCTCAACACCGAGCAAACGAAGAACGTTGATATTATCACTGCTTTTCATATCTTCAACATTCGCCATGGTAACTCCGAGTTCTTCGGCATTGATCAATGCGAATGACACCAATTTGACAATATCAAACCAGGCATCATCACCATGCGGGACACCAGGTGTTAGTGGTTCCTTGGAGATGGTGATATCAAGAATTATGTGAGCATCTGGATCAGCAAACCCACTCCGCACAGAAGCCAGCTGGGATTTGTCACTGGTGGTTATATTGCAGCGTCCTTCCTCATAGGCACTGTACACGGCTGGTGTCTCTTCAAAAATCACTGCTTCATATTCCATATCATGCTGGCGGAAGAAGTCAGACAGGTTCTGCTCAGTGGTTGTTCCGCTGGTAACGCAGACGGTAGCACCATCAAATTCGTCAGTTGATGTAATTCCACTGTCTTTGCGGATCATAAATCCTTGCCCGTCGTAAAACATGACGTTGGTGAAGTTGCCCCATTGAGCGTCACGGCTTGCTGTCCAGGTGACATTGCGGGAAAGGATATCAACTTCGGCAGTTTGAAGGGCAGGTCCTCGATCGGCAGCTGTAAGAGGAACCACTTCAACAGCTTCGGGGTCGCCGAACACTGCGGCAGCGACTGCGCGGCAGAAATCGATGTCAAAACCCAGGTTTTTGCCATCTTCATCTAACATACCAAAACCAGCTAAATCGGTTCTGCCGCCGCAAACAACATAACCGCGCTCAAGAACCCTAGACAAAATTCCTTCCGATACCTCGGCCTCCTCAGACGGAGTGCCACCGCAAGCAGATAACACAGATACTAAGATAATCAGTAAGGCAAATACAGGGATAAATCTCTTATACATAATTCTCTCCTTTGGCGTTGGAAGTAATTATTTAACAAACAAAAATAATTTGTCGAGTGGACCTCCTTATAATAGATTCTGATGTAATTGAAATGATCAGGACCCCCCTGATGAAAAACAGTAGTTTTATAATATCCCAAGATTTCATATAATAAAAGGTCGAACATTGTGAAACCTGGGACAATCGATGGTGGTATAACTGATAATTATGGAGGAAAAAAACACTTTCTATCCCCCCAAACAAATGGGAACGATCATTCACTTGCTATTGATGCTGATCTTTTCAGCTGCCGGTGCATGGGGAATTTGGGGAGTCTCAAATGTTGAGGTTGCACCCCAGCTTTTACCCTATATCGCCCTGATCATCCTCTTTCTAGCGACAGTTCCTTACCTGATATATACCCTGTATGCCTTACACCGTTCTGAATATATCCTCGAGCGAGGAGGAATTAAATTAAATTGGGGATGGCGGACTGAAAGCTTGCCGATGGAAGATGTGGATTGGGTCTATCGTGTGGAAGATCTGGAAACTGCACCCCATCTCCCTATCATCCATTGGCCGGGAGCGGTCACAGGAGTAAGGCGCTTTCAACGGGGACCAGAAGTGGAATATCTATCATCCAGTACAAAAGGGTTGGTTATTATCGCCGCTGCTGAAAGATATTATGCAATCTCTCCCAATCAGGTTAACGATTTTATTTCCGCGTACCATCAACTCACGGAGTTGGGAGCGATCAGCCCTATTTCTCCAGAGTCAGTCCAACCAGCGTTGATATTGAGTGAGGTTTTTAAAATCAAGCCAATTCTCTGGATTTTGATTGGTGGGGGTTTGTTAAATATCAGCCTTGTAATTTGGACTTTGCTGGTAATTCCTTCCAGAGACCTGGTTCCATTAGGTTTTACACCAGGCGGCGTACCTCATGATAGCCTCGACAGTGTTCGCCTGATCTTATTTCCAATCCTAAATACTACCGCTTATCTGGCAAATCTCATTCTTGGTTTATTTTTATTTAGAAATCAGGAAAACCGATTCCTGGCCTATCTCCTGTGGGGTGCCAGCGTCGTTGTCGCGATCCTATTCCATATCGGAATGATATTTATCCTCACTTAATCCCCAGAGAATCCACATCGTTAGCCAGTTATCCACAGAGAAGAGAACCTTATCCCCAGATTTATCCAGATATTATCCAAAATAGAAAAATATATCTTCAATTCTATTCAGTTCAGTTCCCGTTGAGTAGAAGATTTGGTACACTAGGCAGGAGTACTCATAACTGGTATTGGATTTATGGCTAATATAGAAATCTGGATCACCCTGGGTCTGTTAAGCGCTGCCATTCTGTTTTTTGTCACAGAGTGGCTGTCAGTAGATCTTGTAGCGCTTGGGCTGGTGATCTCTTTAATGGTAACCGGGATTCTTTCACCTGAGGAAGCCCTGGCCGGATTTTCCAGTCCGATCGTGATCACAGTGGCCACATTATTCATTGTTGGCGGCGCAGTGATGGAAACCGGTCTGGCTGATAGTGTCTCCATCAAGATAATCCAATTTGCAGGGAGAAGCAAATCTCGCCTACTGGTCTTGATAATGAGCACTGTAGCCATATTATCCGGGTTTATCAGTGATACAGGCACAGTTGCAGTGATGGCGCCTGCCATCATTAGCATCAGCCGGAAAAAAAGCATTAATCCCTCAAAGTTGCTTATACCTTTATCTTTTGCATCTATGTTGGGCGGGGCAATGACTTTAATCGGCACTCCCCCAAATATTGTTGTCAGTGATATTCTGGCTGAAAACGGATTTCAACCTTTCTCTTTCTTCGATTTCTCACACATTGGTCTGGTCCTTTTATTTATCGGGATTTTGTACATCTCCCTGGCCGGACGTTGGCTGCTGCCGGACCGAAAAAGCGGGACTGAGCTGCAGCGGGTAGACTCTCCTGAAGAGTTAATGAACGTCTATAAACTTCCTGAAGACCTTTATAGACTGCGTATCCGGCAGGGATCTCCTCTGGCAGGGAAATCACTTCTGGAAAGTGATCTAGGGAGCAGCTATGGGGTCAATGTCCTGAGAATTTTCCGCGACGTGGAAACTTCAGGACGAACACCGATTGGTAGTCTCCGATTTTTGGCTGACGAGGAACTCGGGGGCCAAAAAATTACTGCCGAAGATATATTACATCCTGATGACCTATTGATCTGCCAGGGAAAACTCAACGATATCAGCCACGCTTCAGCAGCCTTGAGGTTGGGGGTGCAGCCTGCCGAGTCAGTGGATCATAAAGCCCTTGTCAATGACGAAGTTGGCGTGGCAGAGATACTGTTGCCACCTCGATCCCAGATGATCGGTAAGACCTTGGTCTCTTCTCGTTTTGGAAGTCTTTATCAGCTAACAGTTCTAGGAATCAACCGGCCAGGATCTGAGGAGAGTTTATCTCTCAAAGATACTGCCCTTCAGTTCGGAGATACTTTATTTGTCCAGGGACCTTGGAAAAACATAAGGGCTTTATCCGGACAGCGTAAGGATTTTGTAGTAGTGGGTCAACCAGAAGCCATGAAAGGTACACCACCCCGATCAAAAATGGTTATCTCAGCCTTGATCATGTTAGGCATGTTGGTACTTCTGGTTGCAGGCTGGCTGCCTCTTGCTACTACTGCAATGATCGCCGCCTTCCTGATGATCATCAGTGGGTGCCTGGATATGAAACAAGCCTATAACAGTGTGGATTGGAAAAGCATCGTTCTGATCGCTGGCATGCTTCCTATGACTACCGCTCTTCAGAAAGTGGGATTAGTTGCGATCGGATCGAATTGGGTAGCTTCCACTCTAGGCGGGTTGGGAATCGTACCCCTTCTGGCTTCCCTGTTCTTGATCACTTCCCTCTTCACCCAGGTGATCTCCAACACAGCTACAACTGTACTGATCGCACCGGTGGCTCTTTCCCTGGCTTTACAGCTCGGATATCAGCCTCAAGCTTTTCTAATGACAGTCGCTCTGGCAGCTTCCACCGCTTACGCTACACCTGTTGCCTCGCCAGTGAATACGCTAGTTATGGCAGCAGGGAATTACCGCTTCAAAGATTACGCAAAAGTGGGTATCCCATTGATTTTCATTTCAATGGTTATTACAGTGCTGCTTCTACCTCTTCTTTGGCCGCTGCAGTAAAAACGCTGACTATTCCCAGCCACATTAGGACAGCTCCTGGCATGATCATGCGGTAGAAACCTGAAGTCAACCACCAATCCAGTCCAGCTGAATCGTCGAAAGATAATACATAATACATCCCAATCATCAGGAGAATACAGATTATTGAAACTGACCATATCAACCAGTTGTAATACCTCATTTTCGATTTAGAAACAAACGTCAGTATGATCGCAGCTATCATACCCAATCCGATAGACCCCCAATTTCTGACATCAAATATAATTTTGAAGAAATAACCGAGTATTTGAGTTAGCTCATCAAAGTTGAATATTCCCGCTAGAAAATTCTGGATCAGGGTATTAATATTCCTTTCCGCTGGATTAATGACAATATAGAATTGATTCTTTGTAATTATCCAGACACCCGTTAACAACAAGGGAGGCGCGATCATTAAGAAGTATTGCCGCCATTTATATTGATGATCGCTGATCAACAATCTAACGAATATTAATATATAAATCGCGGCTGAAAACCACAACCCTTCTGGGCGAGTCCAAATAACAAATCCAAAAAACAGGCCAGATAAAGCCGGCAGAATATCCGTATTCGCAGTTAATGCCTTGTTGAGGAGGATCACTCCAGCTACCAGATAAAATGTAACAGACAAATTTGCATAACCAATCATGGCATGTCGTGAAATTAATGGCATGGTTGCCAAAACCAACGTACCTAACCCAGCAAAATCCTTTCTGGTTGTTGAATTCAGGAACTCATAAGAAACCAGCAATAAGCTCAGGTAATATAATGGGAATATCAGTTTTCCAGCTGGCAGGGAATCTCCAAAATAATCCCTAATCATACTTAGGGTAACAGGTATATGAAGGGGATATGCTGTAGTATTTGTTCCGTGAGTGATTACTCCCTTCAACCCTTCAGATATTATCCCGCTGGATTTGACTCCCCATACTCCAATCGAATCATTTTCATAAAAACCTGTTCCAACGGACAATATGGAATAACCAATGCCAAAAAGCAAAATAATAACGACCCAAATATCAAATTGTTCCTTTCTGATAACCAGATCGCGAAACACATTCAGAGCAGACCTATTTTTGATTGATAACAGTAAGATCACCAATAAAGTCAAAGCAGTGATTCCAAGAAGAACATTGCCGCTTTTCTCGAATATTCCAAAATACAATAACAAATACCCCACGAAAGAATTTATCCCCATAACGAAACCATATCCAAGCCCAACCCTCATCCAGGGTTGGAAATTGGGCAGCAGCAGGGACATTATGAAATATCCTGCGGCGAGTACAAATATGAAATAATGTAACGGCAAGAATATGTTTTTTAGCAGATTTCCAACAGGTATCGTTTCCGGAATTTGATCTCCAGTGCCCAAACCATCAGCAGGACCATAAACCCCCCAAGTATCATTATGCATGCTGATATTTTCTGCTAACGGTCTTATTTCCGTTCCAGGAAACCGATCCAATCCCATGATCAAGATGTATGTATTTTCACGTCCAATGAAATCAGATCCGCAACCCACCGTTAAACAATTAACAATTGTCCGGGGAGCCAAGAAGAACTGCATAGTCGGTGGATCTGACAATTCCCAGGTACTAACCTTTTTTGGGGGGATTATAACTATTGCGTCCTCCGGGATTTCTTCCTTGAGGAATTGTATGTAGTCCGCATAATTTGCACTGGAAGCAAAACGGGCACTTCGCCAGAGACCAGTTTGATCCCAATTTCGTAAAATACCCAGCCCAAAAGACCCAATTTCTGGCAGGACGATAACTAAGTTAACCAGGATTAATATAATGAATAATCCTGGGATCAGATATTTTCCTTTTTGGACGGATTTTGAGATATGCATCAGAATAAACAGGTTTCGATAAGGATAAACCCCTCGGGATAAGATTTATTTAACTCACAACCAAATTGAAGAAATGTAAAATTTGGGTATTTATTATGGGGGATCCTCTGATTTGGGATCATGAATCGCGTAAATGTGGGAATAACAGGACTTCCCTGATAGTGTGTTGGTTTGCCAGTAACATCACTAATCGGTCAACACCCATACCAAAACCGCCATTAGGTGGCATACCGTAGCGCATCGCCCGTAAATAATCCTCATCGAGGGGATGGTGTTCATCTTCACTATTAGTATAGGAACGCCCCATTTCCAAAAACCGTTCTTCCTGGTCAACTGGATCATTGATCTCGCTGAAAGCATTACATAGCTCCATGCCCCCAATAAAACCTTCAAAACGCTCGACAGTATTAGGGTCATCCGGTGTGGTTTTTGCCAGAGGAGAGATCTCCCGGGGGTAATCATATACAAATGTAGGCTGGATAAAAGTCGGCTCCAGATAATGTCCCAGCATGTCATCGATCAATTTTCCACGGGACGCCTTGGGATTAAATTCCATATCGAGGGATTTCATGGCTTTGGCCAGATCCACCCCGGTTTTATGATCATTTATATCAATCCCGGTTTTGTCCAAGATTCCCTGGCGCATTTCTATCCGCTGCCAAGGTTTGTCTAGATCAATTTCCTGGTCTTTATAAATAAATGATTTTGCACCCAGCACTTCCTGCACAACAGACGCCAGCAGCTCTTCTGTAAGATCCATCACTGCCCGGTAATCCGCATAAGCCCAGTAAAACTCCATCTGAGTGAATTCAGGATTATGTTTGAAAGAAACTCCCTCATTTCGGAAATCCCTTCCTATCTCATATACTTTGTCAAATCCACCCACCAGGAGCCGTTTCAGGTACAACTCAAATGAGATCCTCAGGAATAATTCCTGTTTCAGCTGATTGTGATGAGTGGTGAAAGGCTGAGCTGCGGCTCCGCCATATATGGGCTGAAGGATAGGTGTTTCAACCTCAATAAATCCCTTCGAATCCATAAAATGCTGGATTGCTCGGATAGTTTTTGTCCTCAAGCGGAAAACCTCGCGGACTTCCGGATTCACTGCCAGATCCGCATAACGCTGTCGATAGCGGGTTTCCGGATCAGTAAGAGTGGCATGGGAAACGATCTCCCCATCTACTTCCTGGTCCTTGGCTGCTGGCAGTGGAGTGATGGCTTTTGCCGCCATCTTAAATTCAGAAACCCACAAGGATACTTCTCCGGTTCTGGTGCGGAACACTTTACCGCTGGCCTGGATGAAATCTCCGAGGTCAAAATGATCTTTGAAAAAACCCAGCTTCTCTTCCCCGATATCATTTGCCCGGAAAAAGAGCTGAATCCTGCCGGTTCCATCCTCAATATGGGCAAAAGTTACCTTCCCCATAGGGCGAACCGATCGGATCCTACCAGCCAAAACTGCCTGAATCTCAGTCTCTTCGGACCGATCCTCACCAGCCAGGAATAGATCGATCACTTCCTGGATCGAGTGGGTCCGGTCTACTCGCCTTGGATAGGGATCAATCCCCAATTCTTTAAGTTTTGCGATTTTTTCCAAGCGGACTTCTTCCAAGTTTGTGTATTCAGCCATAAATTCTTCCTTATGATTAAAAAAAACCCGTGCCTTTGTTCAGGGCACGGGGGAGAGTTCAAAATAAAACAGTTCAGCCAATTTTGAGGATTTTCACCGTGAAAACCCCACCCGGTGCCGGAACATCCACCTTATCCCCTTTAGCATGCCCCATCAGAGCATTTCCCAGAGGAGATTCGTAAGAAATTTTGCCATCAATAGGATCAGATTCAGCCCGACCAACAACAATATAGTTCTCTTTTTCCTTCTCTTCTGTTTCGATGGTTACCTTAGTACCGATCTGAATTACATCAGTCTTGGGAAGTTCATCAACAATCTCAGCCTGGGCCAAGATGTTTTTCAAATACTGAATTCGGCCTTCGACAAAAGCTTGAGCATTTTTGGCTGCTTCAACCTCAACATCAGCATCCACGCCCAAAGGACTTCCATCCAGGGCTTCCCGCAGTCTGTCGGCCACTTCTTGCCGGCGCTCTGACTCTAAATACTCCAGCTCAATCTTTAGTTTATCATACCCTTCTTGGGTCAAATAGGATGTGGCCATAGTTCATACACTCACTTCGTAGGATAGATGTTCTTAATATAAAAAGAGCTTTGATTAGAGATCCTTCACCCTAAAAAGCCCTACCCTCTGAAAAGTGCGTAAATTTTATCATAGGTAATCACTGACTGCAAGGTAACAATAACACCTATATTTTCAGTGATCCTCAACTGCCCTCCAGAGTTTGAATTCTCCCATATTAGCCAAAAATTCCTTGATCTGCAGTCCAAGATCTGTATCATTTTCCCAAAAGGTATTGATCTGAGATCGATAGACTTGAGCAGCCAGAATCCATTTCTCCAATCCGGTTTCAGAAACAGGAAATTCATCGTATTGCCATTCTGAAGATCGTTCCATGATTTCAAGGATTTCTTTACCATCAACTTCCCTGGCGTATGGATAGTCTGCATAGAAAGTTAACGGAATTCCCAAACGGTTGGCAGCCTTGCGGGTCAGCTCATGGTCCACATGATTTCCTATTCCCAACGGAGCAACTACTCGGGCATCCTCAGGTAGCTCCTCCAGGAGTTGTACCGTCAACTTTTCAATCAAATCCGTTTCCCGGGAATCCAATCCGCCAAAAATATCTCCATCAGCAGTATAGTAGAACTCACCTTCTGGAGTCTTCCGATAAATGCAGTCCAGGTATGAGAAATAACGCGGGACTGCTCCAATGATCTTAGAGGCCTTTTGATCTTCATTACGGCGGATCTGAACTACATCCGAACCCAGTCCCCAATTATGGTGAAGAGCCTGCGCCAAAGGTGAGAGATCCTCATCCGGGGGATCCCCAGCATTAATGGTCCAAATCTCTACACTGTGACCGGTATCAGTCAGATCCCAGACCAGGCCACCGCACGAAAAGGCAATATCATCCAGATGGGGTGAAAGAAAGATCCATTTCATGACCAATTTGTATCACATTCAATCTAATCGTTCTACCCTGATCCAGAGTTTTTCACCATTCGTGCTGAGATGAATGGTTCCATGCTGATCTGTTCGGAGTAACGAATATCCTGCTAACCGATCAATTAACCCACGATTTGGCAAGCCCTGACTGTCCTTAATGCCCACACTCAACAAGACCAGTTGAGGGTGGAGATTGTCTATCCACACTGATGGATTACTCGATTGGTAACCGTTATCTGCCAATAATAAAACGCTCACTTCGCCAATATCTCTACCATTTTTAAGACCAGCTCTGATCTCATTAGTGATCCCAAACGGCAGAACAGCCCGAAAGTCCCCATATTCAACCAGCACGGTTCCTCCTCGGCGATTTGCAGAGAGAATTTGAATTCTCATACCGTCTCTGAAAATCAGGGTTTGATCCTCTTCACCAACCGTTATAGGGATTCTGTCCTCATCCAATAAGAAACGTAAGTTCTCCGACTCCCAGCACAAAGAAGGATCTCCTAACCAGATAATCTTCTTAGGCACAAACCGGGGCAGATTTCCTGTCAGGGCGTCCAGGTCATGAGCTTGGGGGGAAAGGACCAGCACCAGGTCCAGATCCCTCTTAAAAGGGGGAAGTTTGCGCCCCAGATGGTCAGATAAAAGTTTAGTGCTTGGTCCGCCGTTGATCAATACCCGATCTCCTGAGGGACTTTCCAAAAAGATTGCGCTGCCGGTTCCAACATCCAGGAGATAAAAATGCAATTTGCCATCCGGTGTAGAAAATATCATCCGCCAGACTAAGAGAGCTAATAGGGCCAGGCTGCTTGCAGCCAGAGATGGTGTGAGATAGCGGCGTAACTGAAGCAGCAATGGTAAGTAAAAAGTGATCAGAAGCAGGATGGCATAGAAAAGGATGATCCAGATGATATCCAACTGCCCCAGGTGAGCGGCCTTGATCGGCAGCCTGCTGAACCATTCCACCACCCGGATCGTAAATAGCACAAAAGGAAATACCAATGGCCCTGCCAGCTTGCCAAGTGGAAACCAAATTAAAGCCAGGATCAAAGCCAATCCTCCAAGCACCATAATAGGCGGTTGTACCGGCAGGATAGCTGGATTTGCCAGAAAAGTAATCAGGGAAAAAGAGTGGAAGTGATAGATCATCACCGGCAGTGTAGTCAATTGCGCGGCAAAAGTGAAAAGGACAAATTCACTGACAGGTTGAGTGATCCTCTGAGCGACTTCGATGGTGAAAAAACGTGAGCATAACCGCAAGAACCAAGCCGAAAGAGGGTCGGCATATAAGATCAATCCGAGAGTTGCCGAGAGTGATAGCTGAAAAGATAAATCCCAAGGAAGTTGGGGATTAAAGAGCATCATTACCAGACTGGCCAGGGCAGCGGCATTCAATCCATGCTGCCTTCTTCCTATCTGCTGGGCGAAAATAGCCAAACCGCCCATAACCGCAGCTCGGACCACGGCCGCATCAGCGCCAACCAGGACAGTATAGATACTGATACCGAACAGGGCCGCAACAGCACCTTTGCGGGGGTTTAAGATCCGGCTGAAGAAACGGGAAAAGAACCCAGCTACAATTGTGATGTTAAATCCTGAAATAGCAATAATGTGGGTGGTTCCGGTTTCCCGGAAGGCTTTCTGGACAGAATCCGAAATCCCGGTTTCAACCCCTAATAATATCCCGGCTAGCAAGGATGCTTCCGGATCCGGCCAAATACGATATATGTTTTCTAGAGCTTTGGTCTTTAATCTGAAGATAGCCCGCAGGAACAGAGAGCCTTGAGCAGTGTCTAAAACCACAATCTCCGCTCGAGTGATATAGACATCTATGCTCTGTCTAGATAAATACTCCCGATAATTGAAATCCTCATCTTCTGGTGGGATTTTCAGAAAACCTACCACCAGAACTCGGTCACCATATGAAACCCGGGTTTCAACAGGCGCCTTGGCTAAGAATAAACCTTTCAGAGGTATGGGGGGTTCTTCCTTTTTTCCTTGAATACTTTCAGCCTTGATCTGAAGGTTGACGATCTGGTCCCTTTGATCTGGATAATCCACCACTATTCCGGTAATTTGCACAGGAACAGACCGCCCAGCATAATTCAAAATATAGGCTGGGTCATCATAATCAGGCAGGGAGATTTGATAGCGAATACCACCGATGAAAAAGGCCACGATCACAGCCAAAATCAATCCCTGCGGCAGGGATGGGAGTTCTGATATCCTCTTCCTGATTAACCAGAGAGAGATACCAGAAACCAAGCTGATGATTAAGCCAACCAGGATCCAGACCAAGCTATTCCAGGATAAACTGTCCCCCGCGATCAAACCGGCAGTAAAAGAAATTGTGGTCCAAATAACTGGCATCAAATTCCCCCAATTAGTTCTTTCATTATACAAAAATATCAAATCCTTCTTAAGAGGGATTTGATATTAATTTGCCGCATTTTCTTTCGTTGATAGTAAAGAATCAGGATAAATATAGATTCCCCTCTTGTTCCCGTTAAATAAAAATACCCCCTCCATTAAAATTCGCTTTTGATTACTCTATATTCACAAGGATAAAATTATCCCGCAGAGATCGTTTTTCATTTGCGGCCTCATTGGCCCGATACATCAATTGCTGAGCCAGGATCGCGGTACCAAAAACAAACAGACCCCGTGGTGAAGGGCTTTCCTCTTGCAGAATGACTTCATCCGGGATCTTGAGACGTTTGCACAAATTTTGGATATCCATTTCCGAGAAACTTCCCTCCCCCATGTCTCGGATAAATCGGTTGCGAATGTGCCAGATCAAAACCAGGTCATGATATTCTGTTCTACTGATCAAGCCCAGGCCGTAAGCCGCTTTAATGCGGGCTTCAAAACTACCCAGTGGATTTTCTTCCCCCAGGAGCATTTTTGAGATCTTTTCATCATCAATAATGAAACATTCAAGCAAACGGGCTAAGTGAGTATTCAGGTAAGTAGTACCCAAAATGGCAACTGCCCGGTCGCTCTTTTTCTGGAATTCATCTACCAGCCGCTTCCATTCCCGTGTTGATGCTGATTTCTGATCTGCCATTCCCATTTCCTCAAAATCGATTTCATGATCTCAGGTTTATTTATTATACATGACAACTCGATCAGATCGAGCTAATAATCCTGATAACTACTCCACTTGACTGGCTTCCGCATAAATCCAACCAAACTCTCCCAAAAAAATTTCAGTGATTTCTTCGTTATGAATTATCAAAGTATTTTCATCGTTTCTGACCTCTGCGCTGCGGGTCAAATTATAGGATCCGGTGATAACGATCTTGTTGTCTATGATAATGACCTTGTGATGCAGTTTTTCGGGATGTACATCAAGATAAACATCCAGCCCATAATCATTCAAACGCTGATATTCTCCTCCTAAACCCGCACTTTCCTGATAGGCATCCAGCACACCCCGTACTTGAACTCCCTGAGTGGCCTGGAAAAGCAGCGCATCAGAAATTCCATCAGATGTAAAAGAGTAAAATAAAAAATCTATTGACTCTTCTGCTTCAAGGATCAACTGCATAATTCGCGCCGCCGGAGAGTCATCTGGGGAAAAATATGTTTCGATCCTGATTCCATCAATCGTCAGATCAGTATGAGGGGTATTCTCGATGCTTATCTCACCAAAAAATCCATCCAGGTACATTTCTTCAAATTCCATGGAATAATTTTCCGCCAACAGCGCGGACCGGACCCGGACCAAATTATTCAGATGGCGGTAAGCGCCGTTTACTGTCATATTCATCGATCCAGTCCAAACCTCACTCCCATCGATCACAAAAAACTTGTTGTGCATCAAGCTATCTGTTTGGTCGAAAACCACAGGTATCCCAGCCCCGATCAACTCTTGGACTTCTTCTCGATCCTGGGAATCGCCCTCCATAACCATTCTGACACTAACACCCCGTTCGTGAGCCCGGATCAACGCGTTTCGAACTGACCAGAGGTTAAGGTCATAGAGAGCTACGTCAATCCCAAGACGGGCTTGGTCAAGGGCCTCAACAAGGAATTGATCAGGTCCCCCCCTGTAATCATCATTGGCAGGCGCTGTGAAATATATGCTGAATATCTGATCCGGTGAGGTATAACCAGATGCCGTGGGACTGGGCAAAGGCTCAAGCCAGCTGATCTCTTGCGGTTTACATCCAACGGAAATGAACAAAAATAAAACGGGAAAGAAACGTTTTAGAATTTTGAACATGGTCAAGCACTTTTCTTTCAATACTCCCCCTTCAATCCACTTTCAGACAACGGATCAAAACAGATCTGCGATGAGATCTAACTCTGTGCTCAAATAAGTAAACCCCCTGCCAGGTTCCAAGGGATAAAACACCTTCATCTATAGGAATGCTCAAGGTAGTTGCGGTAAGTATTGCTCGCATATGGGAAGGTGAGTCATCCCGGCCTTCCAATGTATGACGATACCAGGGTTCTCCTTCTGGTGCCAGATTCTCCATAAACGCTTCCATGTCCTGCCGGGCAGAAGGATCGTAGCTCTCATTGATCACCAACGACGCACTGGTATGAGGGATGAAAAGATAGCAGATCCCCTCCTGGATACTCCAGGATTTCAAAATGGGCGTGAGCAGTTGTGTGATCGGATAGAGCCCTTTACCCCGGGTCTCTACTATGATCTTTTCTTTGAACCATTCCACAGAGGTCCCTCCTGCTATCATTGTAATAGATTTCCATCAAGGAAAACAAAAAGAGCAGCGATCTCTCGCTGCCCTTTTGACTGTCTAAATTGGAATAACTAGAATACGCTGTCGGAATCCTCACTGAAGTCATCTTCACTATCTTCGTTGTCTTCCGGCTCGGTGCTGAAGGAAGTTACGCTTTCGCCCAGGGCTTGAACATCCTGTGCTTGAGGTCCCTTATCGCTTTCAACAACATCAAATTCAACTCGCTGACCTTCGTCCAGCGTTTTGAATCCGGCTCCATTGATAGCGCTGTAATGCACGAAAACATCGCCTTCGCCATTATCGCGCTCAACGAAACCATAGCCTTTTCCTGCGTTAAACCATTTTACAGTACCGGTCTCACGCTCTGCCATAAAAAATCTCCTTCGAACTAAATGGTGTCAACACAGCAGGCGTTCCCCCTCGTTCTAAACAATCAACATTGCTCAAGAAACGTACGTTCTGCTACCGGAATCAGAAAATCTAATTCCACGGAATAAATATAGCATGAACCAGAAATCCCGTCAACGGAAATTTAGCCGCTCTTCACTGATAAATCGTGTGTCTTTCTAGTGGTATATCTCAGTAAGATCCAATTACAACCTTTCAACCTACTAGCCTAAATAAACCTTTGAATATCTAAATACCCACCCTAAACAAACACCGCTATAATATGGATGGGAAACCTCTTATGACTGCAGAATCTATAACCTTATTGTTATTCGCTATTTTGATCTTTGTTGGAGGAGCTGCTTTTGTGATCCTGTCCCTGATAGAAAAGGAAAAGCGGGCCGCTGGTCGAGGGGCATTGATCACTTTCTCTTTTTTAGCTGTCTATCTGCTGGCTTTCCTGCTTCCAGATAATGTCCAACTGGTCATTATATTGATCTCTTTCGGCTTCCTGGCACTAACAGGCATCCTCTTTTTCGTGCCCACCAAGGTTCAACAAGCAGAATTCAATCAACCAAAAGACCAGGTTGATGAACGAGAGATCATCTTTGCCAGGGCAAGATTGGAACCCGGTACTTCTCTTTATGAATCCTATTACAAGCATCACCCTCAACAAAAAACCCAGGATGACATATCCCGGGAACAATCCGGCCTTCTCTCTTCTGATGCTCGCTTCATGGATCCACTGCACCGGGCCTCTGCGATAGGGAGTTTTTCGCTAACCGAAGCACTCCGCGACGCTGTTGATGGGCCAATTTCTACAGAAAGAATTCAATCCTCAGGTGAGGATTTTACTAGAACAGTTAAAAAGCTGGCCAAATACTATGGCGCGCTTGATTGTGGGATCACTGACTTAAAACCTGCTCATATATACTCTCATATAGGGCGCGGAACTGGAAATTATGGGGATAAAGTCACTCTCGATCATCAGTTTGCAATTGCTTTTACGGTGGAGATGGATTTTGAGATGACTTCATATGGCCCCTATGCACCAGTGGTCATGGAGTCCGCCCGTCAGTATGTGGAATCCGCCCGGGTGTCGATCCAGCTGGCAGCCGCGATCAGGGACCTGGGGTATCCTGCCAGGGCTCATATTGACGGTAATTACCGGGTGATCGCGCCCCTTGTCGCCAGGGATGCAGGGCTGGGAGAGATCGGCCGGATGGGATTATTGATGACCCCCCTTCAGGGACCGAGGGTCCGGGTTGGCGTGGTAACCACTGATATGCCCCTGCTTACTGACACCTATCATGGAGAACCGAGCATTATTGACTTCTGCCGGATCTGTATAAAATGCGCCCACAACTGCCCCAGCCAATCCATTCCCCACGGAGAACGCGAGATCAGCAACGGGGTCATGCGCTGGCAGATCAATCCGGAGAGCTGCTACCATTACTGGACGATCATCGGCACTGATTGCGGCCGCTGCCTGGTGGTCTGTCCTTATTCCCATCCAGACAATTTACTACATAATATGGTACGGTGGGGCATTAAAAGATCTGGCACTTTCCGAAGGGCCGCCCTCTACCTGGATGACTTCTTTTACGGGAAAAAACCACCATCCCGCGGTAAAACATTTTTACCCTGAGAGTTATAATAAATACCTGATTGAGGATTTACAATATCAATCACATCTGGAAGTAGAATAGAGGAATATTGATTGAAATTTACTAAATTAGTCGGAATCATTATTCATAAAGAGAGGTGTATATGGATCCTGTAATTTTATCTAGATGGCAGTTTGCCATGACAACCATCTTCCATTTCTTCTTTGTACCAGTAACGTTGGGATTGGCTCTTTTCCTGGCAATCCTGGAAACGAAATACGTTACCAGCGGTGAAGAGATCTATAAGAAGATGACCAAATTCTGGGGCAAGATCTTCCTGATCAACTTTGCAATCGGTATTGTCACAGGCATTGTTCAAGAATTCCATTTTGGCCTGAACTGGTCCGAATACGCCAGATTCATGGGCGACATCTTTGGTGCCCCGCTGGCCATTGAAGGGCTGATGGCTTTCTTTTTGGAATCCACTTTTATCGGGGTCTGGATCTTCGGTTGGGATAAACTATCCAAAAAAGGTCACCTGGCTGCTGCCTGGTTGGTAGCGATCGGCTCCAATCTGTCTGCTCTCTGGATCCTGGTCGCCAACTCCTTTATGCAGAATCCGGTTGGGTATGCCATTCGCAACGGGCGGGCAGAAATGACCGATTTCTGGGCTCTTCTTGGCAACCCTAATGTCTGGCATCAATTCCCCCATGTGATCACAGCCGGCATCTCTATCGCTGGCTTCATGGTCATGGCTTTCAGCGCCTGGCACCTTCTTCAAGCCAAACCAGAGAACAAAGATTTCTTCAAGCTATCATTTAAACGGGCAGCCACCTACGCCCTGATCGGCGCAGTCCTGGTTGGTGTGATCGGTCATGCCCAGGGACAATACCTGGCGAAAAGGCAGCCATTAAAAGTAGCCGCCATGGAAGGCCACTGGGAAACAGAAGCGCCAGCTTCTTTCTCAGTGATCGGGATCGTAAACCAGGAAAAAATGGAAAATACCTGGGAAATTAAGGTGCCAAAATTCCTTTCCCTGATGTTATTCAACGACTTAACATCGGAATTCAAAGGGTTAAAAGAACTGCAAGAAGAAGAGGTGGCCAAATACGGCCCCGGCAACTATATTCCGCCTGTGATAATCAGCTACTGGGCATCAAGAACCATGATCGGTATCGGTCTATTAATGGTTCTTTTATCCGGCCTGGCAGTTTGGTGGTCCCAGAAGGATAAACTCGATAATGTTCGATGGTTCCTTAAAATACTCATCCCAGCAGGACTACTGCCTACGATAGCCAGTACTGCCGGCTGGATCATCGCTGAAACAGGACGCTGGCCCTGGATCGTGCATGGTTTGCAGAAAATCGAAGATGCTGTATCTCCCACAATAACTCCCGGGAATATCATTTTTTCACTGGTCAGTTTTCTGGTCCTGTATTCCGTATTGGGATTTATCGGGGTCAAGCTGATGTTAAAATATGGCACTAATGATCCCGCACTCGGGGAAGGAAAAGGAGAGTAATCATGGATCTCAATATACTATGGTTTATTTTACTGACTGTGTTGTTCAGTGGATTTTTCTTCCTGGAAGGATTTGATTATGGGGTCGGTATGCTGCTGCCTTTTGTTGCCAAGACTGACAATGAACGTCGGGCAGTGATCAATACCATCGGTCCGGTCTGGGACGGGAACGAAGTCTGGATGATCACCGCTGGAGGAGCTATGTTCGCGGCCTTCCCCCATATGTACGCCACTTTGTTCAGCGGGTTTTATGTAGCGTTGGTATTTATGCTGATCGGCCTGATCATTCGTGGTGTATCCTTTGAATTCAGGAGCAAACGTGAAGACCCCGCCTGGCGCAAGCGCTGGGACTGGGCCATTTATTATGGCAGCCTCTTGCCCGCTCTGTTATGGGGCGTGGCTATCGCCAACCTGATGCGCGGAGTGGCAATCGAATCGGACTTGAACTATTATGGCGGGTTGGTCCCCCTGCTCAATCCGTACTCCATGTTCGGCGGAGTAGTTTTCCTGGGATTATTTCTTGTACACGGAGCCAGTTATTTAGGTATCAAACTGGAAGGCGATCTAAAAGATCGGGTGAAGAAACTCTCCGGAAAAATCTGGATCGCTGTTGTTGTACTGACAGTCTTATTCCTGGTCTGGACCTATTTCGCTACTGATATCCTCAACAACCCCGGTTATGACGGGTTGATCCCGGCTATCCTGGCTGCGGTCGCCTTGCTGGCTTATGGCTGGTTCCTGCGGCAAGGGAAAGAAGGCTTAACCTTCATATGCGGCGGTTTAGTGATCATCCTCGCTACGGTAATGGTCTTTTCCGGACTGTTCCCGAATTTGATGGTCTCCACCCTGGATCCAGCTAATAATATTACAATTTACAATGCCTCATCCAGTCCCTACACCCTGAAGGTGATCACCATCGTGGCAGCGATATTTTTGCCGCTTGTGCTGGCCTACCAGGGATGGACCTACTGGATCTTCCGCAAACGTTTGAGTCCGGAAAGTTCAGACCTGCATTACTAACAAAAAAAGAGGTTGGCTTCTGCCAACCTCTTTTCATTTAATATACCGACTGATTATAAACTCGCGATAACAACACTTATATCCTTACCAACATCTTCAATGGGTTGATCACCGTTAATTTCCTTGAGGATTCCGCGAGCGCGGTAAAACTCGATCAAGGGGCTGGTTTGTGCCAGGTAAACTGCCAGGCGTTGGCGAACTGTATCGGGTTTATCGTCTTCCCGCTGATAGAGCTCTCCCCCATCCAGATCACAGATACCATCCTTCTGAGGAGGATTGAAAGTCAGATTATAAGATTGTCCGCAAGAACGGCAGATCCGGCGGCCGCTGGCCCGTTCTACAAGCGAGTCATCCGGCACGTCGACCGAGATCACTGCCGAAAGGGATGCCCCTAATTCAGTCAGGATCCCATCGAGGGCGTCTGCCTGGATGATCGTCCGGGGAAATCCATCCAGCAACGCGCCTTCGCAGCAGTCTTTCCTGTTCAGACGATCCTGGACCATCCCAATCGTCACTTCATCAGGTACCAGATCTCCCCGATCAATATACCCTTTTGCCTCCAAACCCAGGCTGGTTTTGTTCTTGATGTTGTATCTGAATAGATCTCCGGAAGATATCTGGGGGATGCCAAGCTGCTCGGTCAAGAGCTTTGCCTGAGTGCCTTTTCCGGACATGGGTGGGCCTAATAAGATCAAATAGGCTGGATTTTTAGGCATACTGCGGTCTCCTGCTTTCTTGATGGTTATGGAAAAAGTATAGCACGTTTCGAGAGAGATAATGTTTCCCATTCCTTAAGGGCTGAGGTCTTTGGAGGGTTTTCCGGGTTGTCATTGCAAGGCAGGCGCGAAGCGACACACAGCCTGCCCTGAGCTCAGCCGAAGGGAAGTAATTTCGTTTCAATTTTACTATTCAATTTCCAAAAACAGATCTCGCAAATCTGGATTGATGGTCGAAATCATTTTCATTTTATCCATCCGCGATCCTCCCTTGATCTGTTTCTCTCGTGCAATAGCTGTTTTGACGTCTCCATGGATTTCAAAATAGACGAGTTTCCTCATTTTGAATCTTCGAGAAAACTGACCACCTTCACCTTGTTTATGTTGATGGACTCGCCTAAGTATATTATTCGTGATCCCTGTATACAATACTGTATTGTGAAGATTGGTCATGATATAGACAAAGTAGATTTTCTCCCCCATAGGTACATCATAAAAAATAATGCTGCCGATGTCGAGAGGTGAGATTGCATTCGCGCGTTTTCACTCAGAACTGATTGTCATTGCGAGGAAGGAGCAGCGCGACTAACGAAGCAATCTCGCCTTGATTAATCTGTTCTGTTGATAAAAATGCTTACTCTTCTCCCTTAACTTCCAAAGAAAAATTGACCAGCATGCT
>Ga0180435_10000375_pt1 | contig 46580 bp, 45 predicted proteins | sample SS_ome_3_FD_132467 | JGI IMG/M metagenome (GOLD analysis project Ga0180435, IMG submission 132467) | Hypersaline lake sediment archaeal communities from the Salton Sea, California, USA - SS_3_S_1 metaG | ecosystem: Environmental > Aquatic > Non-marine Saline and Alkaline > Hypersaline >... | reverse complement strand
CCAAAAATAATTGCAAGAATATTCAGGAGCTATCATGAGAAAAATTCCCTTATGTATTCCTTATACAGGTCAGGAGGAAAAGGACGCAGTAAGTGAAGTCATCGATTCTGGTTGGTATGCTCATGGTCCAAAAAACCATGAGTTTGAGGAGGGATTTGCAGAATATTTGGGTGTAAAACACGCTTTTTCAATGAATTCCTGTACCTCGGCTCTACATCTTGCCATCGAAGGATCGGGGATTACTGGAGAGGTGATCTTGCCCAGTTTTACTTTTGTTGCCTCAGCAAATGCAGTGATTACTGGTGGAGCTAAACCGGTCTTTGCAGATATTTCCTACGACACATGTAATATTGATCCAGAATCAATTAAACGTTTGATATCACCCAATACAGAAGCGATTATGCCAGTTCACTTTGGCGGCCAGAGTGCAGATATGACTGCGATAATGAACATCGCTGAAAACCATAATCTTTGCGTAATAGAAGATTCTGCCGAGACGATTGGCGGTACACATAATGGGCAGTTAGCAGGTTCCTTCGCGATAGGTTGTTTCTCTTTTTACCCCACCAAAAATCTGACCACAGGGGAAGGGGGTATGCTAACGACCAATGATGATGAACTAGCTCATAAAGTAAAAGCACTCCTGGCCCATGGCATTGATAAATCCACCTATGAGCGTGAAGATAAGGATAAATCCTGGTTCAGATCCGCCAGCCGGATAGGGTACAACTTCAGGATGAGCAATATTTTGGCAGCAATTGGTGTTGAACAGCTTAAGAAGCTACCTGAGATGAATCAAAAGAGGCGGGATATATCAGCGCGATTGACAAAAGCCCTGGAAGATATTCCTGAGATTAAAACACCCGTAGAAAGACCTGAGAATAAACATGTATACCAGATGTATACAATTCGTATTCAGGAAGGTATTGATCGGGATGCGTTTGTTAGAGGATTGAATGAAAAAGGTGTGGGTGCTTCCATTCATTTTTACCCACCTGTTCATCAGATGAAACCTTATATGGGTGACCAATACCGTAAAGATGATTTGTCCGTAACCGAACAAGTGATCCTTGAGATTGTTACATTGCCGATGTATCCCCAGATGTCGGATGATGACCTGGGTTATATGGTGGATTCAATTCGGGAAATCATTACTGCTTTGGGGAAATAATGCACGTTTTGCATATCAATGATACGTCACATAGAGGAGGCGCTGCCAGAGCTATGCGCCGCCTGCACTCCGCTTTGATCGTAAAAGGCCATGATTCAAAGTTTTTAGTGGGTAGAAGTATCGATCCTGAAGACCCGGATATTAATCTAATTTGGGATGAGGTAGCGCAATTCCGGTCCCTTGAGAACAGCATCAAGTCTCGCATAGGCAACCAATTTGAAAAGTATCTTGGTATCCATCCCTGGGCAAATCGGACAAATATAAGAATTACAGATACACCTTTATATCAATGGGCAGATATCATTGATTTGCGAAATTTATTTGGGGGATATTTTAACCTTTGGAGTTTACCATCATTAACTGCTCATAAGCCAGTTGTCTGGCGCATGCCAGATCTATGGGCAACAACTGGTCATTGTGCTTATCCTTATGATTGCGAACGTTGGCGAACGGGTTGTTTTGATTGTCCTTTATTAACGAGTAAAGGACGGTTAAAAGTTGAACCCAATCCGACAATTTGGGATGGCTCAAGGCGGGTCTGGCGGTCAAAAAAAGCGCTGTATGATAAATCTCAGATCCATATTATTGTGACAACAAAATGGATGCAGGATCAAGTCAAACAAAGCATTCTTGGGAATGCCCTATCAATAAACATCATATCCAATGGGGTTGATCTCAATATATATAAACCCAGATCTAAAAATGAAGCCCGGACTAAATTGGGTATACCAACAGAGGGACCAATATTATTGTGGGCAGCTGGTAGTCGGGGGAATTACCGAAAAGGCTATCGTTTGGTGGTAAATGCTTTGGAAAGTATCCAGAAGAGTGGGGGGAAGATCCCCTTGTTAATAACGATGGGGGGAGCGAAAGGCTGGGATGAGGAAGAAACTCTCCAACGGGTAAAGCACTTCGGGTATATCCGGGATCCAGAAAAACAAGCACTGTTATTCGCAGCAGCAGACGGTTTCTTGTGTTCAACCCTGGCTGATGCTCAACCACAAACTGCGCTTGAATCCTTGGCCTGTGGAACCCCAATAATTGCCTTTGATATTGGACCAATGCCAGGACTGGCAATTGATGGTAAAACCGGGTATCTGGTTCCTAAAATAGATTCATCAAGTTTGGCTGAAAGTATTAACAGATTTCTTGAGGATGTGGAGGGTCAGGTGAAGATGGGGGAATTCTGCAGACAGGAAGCTCTCAAGAAATATGATCTGAAGAAACAAACTGATCAATATGTTGTCCTGTATGAGAGTATCTTGTCGGAGAGAGGATAATATTCTTTCTTATTAATCTTTGAATTAAAAGCTCAAAGCCCACTTTCTTTCTTGAATTCAGCGCTGTAATCCAATGAGTGATTTAAGTTTGGATCGTAGAGGATGTTTTTGAGATTCTTGCCAACGTTCAAAGGATCCGATCCTGGCAGAGGATACCTTAGTGAGGAGCTCCTCAGTTCTTGATGTGTACGGGATTGACAAGAAATTAAAGAGTTCCTTTGTTTGATTGACCGGATCGGTACAAAGGACATCATAGTTGATATCATAATAAGACGCACATTGATCCTTATATTCCACAACCCGTTTTGTATAGGCTTCTGTGAGTGTTTTCCAATGGTTAAAATCATCCAAAATGCCCACACCGGCTTTGTACTTACCGGTTAATGAGGCAGCCACATCATTTGGATTTCTCATGATATGGACCACTTTTGCATCTGGAAAGATTTTCAGGTAAAGTGGTAGCAAGACGCAAAGCCGGGGGTCTTTGATGCCCCAAAGTGATACTCCATCGTATCCCCACTGTAAATAATCAGCTAACCAATGAGCTTTAATTATTGGAGCAACAGAACTTTCGTAGGAAAGCACCTTATCGACGGACAATATGGGAAGTTTTGCCCAATTTCCTTTTCCTTCCAGGATGATTCGATCATTGATAAAATTGGAAAAGAAATGTGATTCGAAATGATGCATATTGGAACCAAAGAATATGCCATTTTTATGAAGGATCTCTGTGAGAATCGATGTGCCTGAATTGTGCATGCCAACAACCAGCACTGGATGTTGGTTTCCTTTCAATGAGTGAAAAGTGGCTGAATTAATTTCGGGTAAATCGTTATTGAATTCCACATTATCAATTATTTTCATTATTATTAATTTATTTATCCATTAACCCTAATTATTTCAGGCGAAGTTTGGAATACAATTTTGAAAAAGGGCCTTCGCCAGAGGAAGTTTTTCCGGGATAATTGTCTTCGAACATATAGCCATAATATGTTATATCTTTCTCGTACAGTTTTTCAACCTGATCAATCTTTTCCTGATTGTAGTAAGTGGAATAATGTTGATGGTCCGAAGTATTCATATATGGTAATCGGGTCCGTGGTAAGTTGATCTGGTCGAAGACCAGATTCATATCTGGCTGCAAGCATTCAAACCTGCAAATGGAATCCACAAATTGTACGCCACCGGTATGGGTGTATATATGTAAGGGAAGTGAGTGGATCCTGATCTTCTCATCTTGGCAATAGTATTCAAACCTGTTCAGGAAATCATCCAGGGGGATATCAAAATAACTGGTGATGGAAACCAGTCTGTCCCAGGGATTTCTAACGATAGCAAAAATGAAATAATCTTCCAATTCTTTATCATCAATATTGTCCAACCAGGCTTGAAATAATTCAGGTTGGTCTTTTTGATGGAATGTATTGGGAATTTGTGGCTCTATCACGCCACGCAGAACACTCGTTCCAGCTGTCTTGGTAGCTTTCATGTAGATGAACTTTTTCTCTGGACATACAATGATGCCTCGAGGATGTTCATGATTTCTAAAGAAATCCGTTAAACCTGTTCTATTTTTATCATTCATAAAATTCATTTTACCGTAAAACCAAATGATTTAACTACATCAAGGTCTTTTGAGTCAAATTGTGATAAGGCATGCTTTTTATATCTTCCCTGCGAAGGTGGCATTTGTGGAAGTTCTAATGCCGCCTGATATGTTGACTCATCGATATCTAGATCAAGGAAAGTAATAAGTTCATCTATGACCCGCTTGGGTTCTTGACATAAGAGATCAAAATTGATTTGTATGTATTGTTCTGGTCCTAGTGATTGCCCCAAATCTGCTACTGCTAGATTAGCTTTAGCCCAAAACTTTAATGATGCTCGCGGATTTTCATTTTCAGTCGGTGGGATTCCAAAAAGCTTTCCCCAAGTTCTCAATTGTCGTTGATTCTTGCTGAATGCCATATCTGCGCCATGGCGAATAGTATGAATAAACTTCATCGATTGAAAGTGATCGATTAAATTCTCGAGGATCAGGTATGAATTGGGTTCTTTCCATCCCCAACCATTATATTGTGGATTCTTAAATCTTGGATTTTTGATAATCCTTATAATCCTATCTAGCGCCCATGCTTTTTGATCCCGATAGTGAAGGGTCGTGTCCATTCCAGCGTAAAGCAGAAACCATATTTCTTGGATTGTCAGTCTATACTTTTTTAACATTAGTTTTTCTAAAACTGACAGACCGGTATGGATCCTTTTTTTATTTTGAATAGATTTATAAAACCAAGTACTTCTTCTGAAGAGCAGGGTGTATAGGAGATTATCGCTGGCGATATTGAGATCATCTCCAAGGAATATTCCGAATGAAGATAATATCTCTGCTACCAGGCGGGTTCCACTTCCTCCGACACCACCTATGACTATAGGACCATTTTCTTTCCAATCGGTTTTCATATTTAGGACTCTTGAACCAGCCAATCACTGCAATCCCAGCTGGTGAGCTTTTCGATCTCCTTAATTTGATATTCGTATAAGCTAATAAGAAATTCGTGAGTATTTTGATCTATAGGTGTCTCATAATTCCTGGTATGCAGATCCAACGTGGTCAAGTTTTTAATCCGGGGTATCGCCAGGAAGTTTGAAATTTGATCAAGGACGCTATGGGGATCTTCTTTTAAGTTATCGCTTTTCAGGAGCAGAATTTGGTTGGCTGGAAAATACGCTCGTAGCCTATTGATTTGTTCGTTGTAATAGCCCCGGTCAAGATATGAAAAACGCCTATTCTGATAAGGAAGAGATGATCTTCTTCGCTTTTCTTCCTCAGCGATAGCATCACAAAATGATAATGGTTCATTTCCTCGCTCCCGTTGCATATTCCAATGTGAGTATGCTCTTTCTATCGGGTTGCGTAGGAGAAGTATTAGCTTCATTTCAGGGTTGTACTCCCAAATTCTACGCGGAGCAGAATACCAGTACATATAAATGGGAGTTGTCTCTCCCCAAATCCGTTGGCCTGGTTGAGGTTCAAAGAATTCATGATACAGTCGATAATCCGGACGTGAGTATAGAAAAGGCATTTCACTATCGAAGTAATGCACCTCTTTATGCTTTGCCATACAAATTTCGGGATGTTGTCGAAGATAAGCATCCAGGCTGGTTGTTCCCCCTTTCTGTGTGCCGCAGATCAGAAAGTTTACTTTTGCAGGTTCTACTCCACGCGTTAAGATACGGACCTCATGTCTGATTCTGTGGAGATATTGGATTGAGATGTGGTTGATGAATGATTTCAATTTTTTTGTGTTCTCTTTTATTTCCAAAATGAAGAAAATCCAGATAGATTTTTCAACTTGGAAATTGAATTCTTTAATCCATTTCCAAGTTGTTCTGGGTTGAAACTGTATTTCTATTTCTGCCAATTTCTAAAAATTATTTTACCATCATAAGATTTTTTATATAAAAAGCAGGGCTAATGAACAGGTGGTCTTTAGCACGTTGATAAGTCATCTGAGCGGTGATATACTGCCTTTGACTGTCCTTGAGAATGAGATCCAACAATATTATCTATCCAGCTTCCTTTTTGAGACTTTATGGATTTTCAACCCACACAGATACGAGATGTAATCCTCCTTACACCGAAGATTTTTCAAGATTCGCGGGGATATTTCCTGGAAACCTTTCGGTATGAGGAATATAAGATTGCAGGGATAAGAGAGCAATTTGTTCAAGACAATCATGCAGGATCCCATCAAGGAGTGCTGCGAGGTCTTCATTATCAAATTCAACAAGCACAGGGAAAGTTAGTTCGCGCGGTTCTTGGAAAGATTTTTGATGTTGCGGTTGATTTAAGGAAATCCTCTCCAACATTTGGTCAGAGCGTGGGCGTATTTCTGGATGATCAGGAAAGGCAACAACTCTGGATTCCCGCCGGTTTTGCCCATGGATATTATGTGATGAGCGAGTGGGCAGAAGTTAGTTACAAAGTCACAAATTATTATGCGCCAGAATGGGAAAGGACCTTGTTGTGGAATGACCCTATTCTGGAAATTGAGTGGCCTTTAATTGGTAATGAGAAACCAGTATTATCGCCTAATGACCTTCAGGGAAAACTATTTAGTGAAGCAGAAAAATTTGAGTGAATTATGAAAAATATATTAATCACTGGTGGTGCTGGATTCATTGGTTCTAACTTCATCACATATGTACTCGAAAATCAATCTGAAGTAAATATTGTAAATCTTGATTTGTTAACATACGCTGGCAGCCTTGAAAATGTCTCCAATTTGCCAGATCCAGACCGCCATCTATTTATCGAGGGGGATATTTGTGATCGGAAATTGGTTGACAAGATCCTTCATGAAAATGAAATTGAGATGGTGGTTCATTTTGCCGCAGAGTCACATGTCGATAGGTCAATCCTGGGTCCAGAAGCATTCATTCGGACAAATATCCTGGGGACATTTACACTTCTTGAAGCTGTCAGGGTATATTGGACGGATGATTTCCAAAAATCTCACCAGGGACTTAGGTTCCACCATATTTCTACGGACGAAATCTACGGGACATTGAAACCACATGAGCCGGCTTTTTCTGAGGAAACTCAGATTTCTCCCAATTCACCTTATGCAGCCTCAAAGGCAGCCAGTGACCATCTGGTTAGTTCTTATTATCATACCTATGGTTTGCCGGTTTCAATTACCAATTGTTCAAATAATTATGGCCCCTATCAATTTCCAGAAAAATTAATACCTTTGATGATCTTAAATGCTGTGGAAGGGAAACCTCTTCCAATATATGGAGATGGACAGCAAATTCGTGATTGGTTGTATGTAGAAGATCATTGCCAGGCTATCTGGTCGGTGATTGAGAACGGAAAACCGGGTGATATCTATAATGTGGGCGGAGAGAACCAACCGTCCAATCTTGAAATTGTTCAGAATATTTGCGAGATACTTGACCAGAGACTCCCGGAATCTGCTCATGCACCCCATTTTAATTTAATCAAACACGTTACGGATCGGCCTGGCCATGACCGCCGTTATGCCATGAATATACAAAAAATTAAAAAGGATCTCAATTGGGAGCCAAAGGTATCCCTGAATGAAGGCCTGAACAAAACAATCGGTTGGTATCTGGAAAACCCAGAGTGGGTAGAAAAGGTCAGAAAACATCAAGAGTATCAGAGTTGGATGGAAGATAATTATCACGACAGGGGTGACAAATGAAAGGAATTATCCTCGCAGGAGGCAAAGGTACCAGGTTATATCCACTGACTATCGGGGTAAGTAAACAACTCTTGCCGGTTTATGACAAACCGATGATATATTATCCATTGTCGATGTTAATGTTGGCGGGCATTAGGGAGATATTGGTGATCAGTACACCGGAGACTCAGCCAATATACCAGAGACTTCTGGGCACCGGAGAACAATTGGGATTGCGTTTCGAGTATGTTATTCAAGAGAGCCCCCGGGGTTTGGCGGATGCCTTTAGGGTGGGCCGTGATTTTATTGAAGATGATTCTGTGTCCTTGATTTTGGGAGACAATATTTTTTACGGACATGGATTACCTAATTCTCTCAGAGAAGCAGCAGCTTTAAAGAAGGGTGGATTGATATTCGCATACACAGTTAACAACCCTGAGAGATATGGTGTTGTGGAGTTTGATAAGAATGGGAAGGCCCTCAGTATTGAAGAGAAACCTGCAGTGCCGCGTTCTAATTACGCAGTACCTGGTCTATATTTTTATGATAACCAGGTTGTAGAAATTGCCGATAATTTGAAACCTTCTCCAAGAGGAGAATTAGAGATCACAGATGTGAACCGGATCTATATGGAACGAGATGAATTACAGGTGATTGTCCTGGGTAGGGGAACAGCCTGGCTTGACGCGGGTAATCCTGAATCGCTTCTCCAGGCGGCAAATTTCATCCAGGCTGTGGAGGATAGGCAGGGCATGATGATCTCATGTCCGGAGGAAATAGCCTTTGGTTTAGGATATATCGATCGTACTCAATTGCAGCATCTGGCGGATGGACTGAAATTCACTAGCTATGGGGATTATCTTGAGAATCTGGTCAAGAATTCTTAACGAGTTTGGGATTAAAGCTTAATGAAAATATTAGTTATTGGCAGTACAGGACAGCTAGGTTGGGAACTTCAACGCTCTTTATTACCATTGGGGAGTGTGATTCCGGTTGATTACCCTGATATTGACCTATCTGAAATATCCAGCATCCAACAGTGGGTGAGAACTACAAATCCAGATGTGATAGTTAATGCGGCTGCATATACTGGTGTTGATCAAGCTGAAAAAGATATTGACCTCGCCTGGTCAATCAATTCAACTGCGCCAGGCATTCTCGCCCAAGAAGCACTTTCATTGCAGGCGATGTTGATCCATTATTCTACGAATTTTGTGTTTGATGGATCAAAGAGAGAGAGTTATCAAGAAAGTGATCCCCCCAACCCCATCAACGTATATGGAGAGAGTAAGCTGGGTGGCGAACACGAGATTAGCAAAGTCGGTGGGGAATACTTTATTTTCCGAACCGGTTGGTTGTATAGCACACGTCGAGATTGTTTTGTTACCAAGGTTTTGGAATGGGCAAGAAACCACAAGGTGCTAAGAATTGTTGGGGATCAAAAAGGAAGCCCTACCTGGAGCAGAACACTTGCAGATACGACAGCACAGGCTTTGCTGCTGATGATTACCTCACAAAAATCCTGGAGAGAAGATAAATCTGGTATATACCATTTGGCAGGAAATGGTTCTGTAAATCGCTTTGAGTGGGCCAAAGCCATTCTGGACTTTGATCCAAAGAAAGAAGAACAGATCGTAACAGAAGTTCAAATGGCCAAAAGTGAGGATTTTGAGACACCAGCCGCGCGTCCGGAGAACACTTCTCTAGATTGTTCTTTATTTCAAGATACTTTCCACTCTTTTTATGCGGACTGGGAAAATACTCTGGCGGCCGCACTCTCCAAATAGGCTGTTCCTTTTTTATAAAGATATTACATGAACCCTCTTTTTTTACCCTATCCCTGAGGTAAATGGGTTGGAGATAATGAGATCTTTATGATTGACTCTGCTTTTTGTATAACTGGCTGGCACTTTCCTGAGGATATGTATAAATCCCTGGCAGACCTATCTGGAGTGGATGTATATATTATTTCCCATAAAAAAAAGTCTGAGATCCCCCAATTTCTTTTTGATTTATTTGAGAACCAGAAAATTATGATTCGTCCCAATATTGGTTATGATTGGGGATGTTTTCAGCAATTTCTACAAAGCAACGTGTGGAAGCAATACGAAACTATTTTCTTCATGCATGATGATATTACAATCAAAGATTATGGTTTTATTGAAGCAGCAAAATCACAATTAGACAAGTTTGCGGTTGTTGGTAATGGTAAAGGGCAGGGAACAGTTGGACATACTGGAATTATGCTCCATCCATATGCTTATGCTCATTCTTCTTGGAAACCAGATAAATATACCTTTAATCACTCAACGGTCAGGGGATCATTTTTTGCTACAAAACGAGAGGTATTAGAGCGTATTCAATCATTCGAAGTTTATTGGGATCCGTTTAAGGTGAGTATAGACTTTGGTAATTGGAGCACGAAAGCATCATGCGGAAAAATTGAAGCCTTATTTGGTGCTAACAGTTTTGGATATCTTTCGAATACATTTGGGGAGAGTGTATATATTTCTGAATATTACCGAGGCAATACTTCTGCCCAGATAGAGGAGTCTGTCCCACATGAAAATCCTCTCTATCTTCTCATAAAAAGAACAGCTATTTTTTATATCGAGCTTCTGTATAACCAGCGGCAGATGCCCTTCCGTTCCCTGTGGTTACTGATTTTGAAGGGTTTATTATTGCCATTCTCCTCAAAAATATACTAAAAAGTGAGAACCTATTCAGGGGGAAAAATGATAGTTTTGGACCAAAATCCATCCAAAATATGACCCCTGGTTTTTATTAATTTGTTTAATACTATTGACCGTTTTGATTTTTCGGCTATAATTCAAGCGCTGAATTATAGCCGAAATAGGAGCATGGAAAATGGATCTTTCTCAAGATGACCGAGAATTAATTATGTTAGAACATATTGCCAATGATCCCGATATTAACCAAGCAACATTGGCTGAGAGATTGGATGTTGCGGTAGGTACTGTTAATTGGCATATTAAAAGACTAATATCAAAAGGTTACGTCAAGGCTAAACGAGCCCAACGAAAAAAATTGCGGTATATCATCACCCCAGAAGGTATTGCTTTGAGGGCAAAACTTACTGTTCATTATATTGAAAATCAAATGCGTTTGTATCGGGAAACCAGACAAAACGTGATAAAAATCCTGACAGAGATACGGGCAGAAGGGTACAGCCAAGTTCGGGTAACTGGTGAGAGCGAGATAGCTGACGTTTGCCAGCTCACTTGCCTGGAACAAGGTTTTGAAGTTGTTGATCAAGATCATATTCCTACGCTGGCAGTAAACGGTTATTCTGTTTCCCGAAAAGATGAAATCCAGGTATAAAAAAATGGATTGACGGTTAATAATTAGTTGGAAATTCTAAAGGAAAAATCATGAAAAAAGCGATCATTACCGGAATTACAGGTCAAGATGGGTCTTATTTGGCAGAAATGCTGCTCCATAAGGGATACGAGGTTCACGGTGTAATTCGCAGGGCGAGTACATTTAATACCCGCCGGTTGGATCATCTTTACCGAGATCCACATAATGGTGAAAAGGTTCAGCTATTCTTACATTATGGTGATCTTTCCAGTTCCGATAGTTTGGAGCGGGTGGTCCATGATGTTAATCCTGATGAGGTTTACCATTTGGCAGCCCAGTCACATGTCCGAGTGAGTTTTGATATGCCAGAATATACGGGAGATGTCACAGGGTTGGGAACGATTCGGATTCTGGAATCGATCAGACGCTTAGGAAGCAATACTCGTTTTTACCAGGCATCTACCAGTGAGTTATTTGGCAGTGCTGAGGCTCCTCAAAGCGAAACAACTCCCTTTCAACCCCAGAGTCCTTACGCGGCGGCCAAGTTATATGCATTTTGGGTGACCAGAAATTACTCACAGGGTTATGGTCTATTTGCTTGCAATGGTATTCTGTTCAATCACGAATCACCCCGCAGGGGTGAGACTTTTGTAACCCGAAAGATCACTATGGCGGTAGCCAAAATCAAAGCTGGCCTGCAAAAAAAATTGTACCTAGGCAACCTGGAAGCCAAACGCGACTGGGGATATGCGCCTGAATATGTTGAGGCGATGTGGTCAATGCTCCAACAAGATGATCCTTATGACATTGTAATTGGCACCGGTGAAGCCCACACAGTACGGGAATTTGTCGAAGAGGCTTTTGGATATGTTGACCTGAATTATAAGGATTACGTTGAGATCGATCCCCGATATTTTAGACCTACTGAGGTAAATCATCTCGAAGCGGATCCGTCCAAGGCAAAGAGGATCTTCAATTGGAATCCGAAAGTTCGCTACCATGATCTGGTTCGGATCATGATGGATGCTGATCTGGAGTTGATAGGATTGGAAGCTCCTGGGGAAGGAAAGAAAGTTGTTGAAGAAAAATTTGATGACTGGCATAACTGGGAAGACCAGGTTGTCAGCATGGGGAGATGATCATGAAAGAAAGTAACTATCCTGACCCGCTAGAATTTTGGGCAGATAAAAAGGTATGTGTTACTGGTGGAGATGGTTTTTTGGGGTCATTTGTTCAGAAGGTTCTGGCAGAGAGAGGGGCGAAAGATGTTTTTATCCCTTTGATCGAAGATTATGATCTGACGGATAAAGGGAATATCCAACGTATGCTAGCGGATGCTAAACCTGACGTAATCATCCATCTGGCGGCCTTGGCAGGGGGTATTGGCGCCAACCGGGCCCGCCCGGCTGAATTCTTTTATAAGAATCTGATGATGGGCGTTCCTTTGATGCATGAGGCTTGGGAGGCCGGGGTTGAGAAATTTGTTGCGATCGGCACGATCTGCGCTTACCCTAAAATCACTCCAATTCCTTTCAAGGAAGAGAACCTCTGGGATGGTTATCCTGAAGAAACTAACGCCCCTTATGGTCTGGCAAAAAAGATGCTGTTGGTTCAAGCCCAGGCTTATCGAGAACAATATGGTTTTAATGCTATCTATCTGCTCCCTGTGAATCTGTATGGTCCCCGGGATAATTTTAACCTCGAGACTTCTCATGTTATTCCCGCGTTGATCAGAAAGATGATTGATGCCGTAGATCGCAAAGAGGACGAAGTGGTCTTGTGGGGTGATGGTTCACCGACAAGGGAATTCTTCTATGCCGGTGATGCAGCCCGCGGGATAGTGATGGCCGCAGAGCGATATCACGGTAGTGAACCTGTAAATCTCGGCGCGGGTATGGAAATCAGCATCAAGGATCTTTCTTTGATGATTGCTGAATTATCTGGGTTTAAAGGTCAATTGATTTGGGATACAAGTAAGCCCAATGGACAACCGAGAAGGGCTCTGGATACCCAGCGTGCAAAAGATTATTTTGGGTTTGAAGCAGAAATGCCCTTCAAAGAAGGCTTAAAGACAACAATCGAGTGGTATAGGGAGAATAAAGACCAGATCAAGTGATCCGGATCTGGGGATGACAGAAGTTATCCATCAATTTATCCACAATCATGTGAGGGGTTTTCCCGAATTATCAACAATCTTATCCACATATCAGGATGAGTGATCGTAATTATGAGCAATATAACGATATTTACTGCACCCAAACCATTTTCGGATCCGCATATCAACATCATCCAGCGAAATGCGATCCAATCCTGGAAGTACCTTGGTCCCCGGGCTGAAGTATTTCTGATCGGTAATGAAGATGGCATGAAGGAAACTGCAGTCGAGTTGGGTGTCAGACAGCTCCCTGATGTGGTTCGGAATGAATTGGGAACTCCCCTCGTTAGCTCAATTTTCAACCTCGCAAGAGAGGCTGCTTCTCACAATATCTTAATATATCTCAACGCCGATATTATTCTGTTGCCAGAGTGTTTAGATGTGATCGATGAAATCAGCGAACGCTGTGAAGAATTCCTGTTAGTTGGTCGGCGTTGGAATCTGGATATAAAAAATGAGATTGATTTTTCCGGGGATTGGATAGGAGATATTGGACTCAAGATGACAGAAGAAAATGCTCCTCGTTCCGATAAAGCCATGGATTATTTTATTTTTCCCCGACAGCTTTTTAGGAACATTCCACCCTTTGCTATCGGAAGAGCTGGTTGGGATAATTGGATGATCTACCACGCGGTTCAACAGCCTTGGCCGGTGATCGATATCACTCCCTCTCATAGGGTCATACACCAGAATCATGGTTATACCCATTTACCGAATGGAGTTGTCCATTTCAATCTTGAGGAATCACATCAGAATGTGAGTTTGGCTGGCGGCATACGGACCTCCTATGATTTGCTTGATGTGCGATCCACTTACATTAATGGCAAGATCTGCAGAAAGAAATTATCTCTTGCGAGATTGCTCCAGAAATTGGAACGGATTGTCATACCTATGGACCAGAAAGGTTGGCGTTGGCAATTCACATTATTCCTTAGGGGAACAAGGCGGAAACTCTCAAAATTAAGGCGGAAATATGGCAAGATTTGGAATGAATCCAGCCCGAAATAAAAATATTTCCTATTCTCCCTCCCGTGTTTCTGCGGCGATGATGACGTATATACCCAATCTTGAAGGTTATTTTCAATTTAGATTGGATGTGCTTAAATTGTCTCTGGAAAGTCTGATCCACAGTTTAAAGGGACAGATGGATATAGTCGTCATGAATAATGGCAGTTGCGCTCAGGTGCGCGATTATCTTGATCAGCAATTGGATACCGGCAGGATTGATTATTTAATCAATTCTCGAAGGAATTTGGGTGTGATTGGAGGATTTAAAGTACTTTTCAATTCAGTCCCAGGGGAAATTATTGCATATTGCGATGATGATGTACTCTATTATCCGGGTTGGCTGGAAGCTCACCTTGATATATTGGATACCTATCCACAGGCAGGCATGATCAGTGGGGCCCCGGTGGGCTATTCCTCTGACCATGCGGTCACAGCAATAGAGGATTTTAAGACGAACTTCCAGCAGGATTTAGTTGTGGAAAGAAAACCGCGGGTTGAGGAATGGGAGGAAAGCTGGGCAATTAGCACAGGTAGGCCAGCATCTGAGCATTTGCAAGCTGTAAAATCAACACCAAACATTCATTTGGTTTATAAGGGAGTGGAAGCAGTCCAATCAGCAAAACACTTCCAGTTTGTCACTCCAAAAAAGGTCATCTGCGAGGCATTCTCTCCGGTTTGGAGTGGTTCATTGATGGATGGGTTGGTCACCCTGGATGAATCTGTAGATAAACTTGGTTATCTGAGATTATCTACGCCCCAACGTTATACAAGGCATATCGGCAATACAATCTCCCAGGAAATCCAGGACGAGGCAGACAAATTAGGAATTACGATAAGTGGCGAAATTACGGATGTCCAGGAGCATGAACACTGGCTGTTGCGGATCCCTGGAACCGGACGGATATTGTGGCCTCTTTACCGCTGGTTATTTAAAGTTTTGCATAAAGTGAAATAAGGAAAGTATGCACGTATTGTGGTTTACCGGAGTTCAATTACCAGCTGTGTCAGGCGTGGGTCTTAATCGCGCGGGCTGGCAGGAAGGTTTAAGAAAGGCTCTTCATCGGGAAAATCCTGACCTTAAGTTATCCATTGCTTCATTTGGACCGGAATCCTATAAACCATTTGAGGTTGAGAATGCCACTTATTACAGTATATTTCGAGAGCCGTTGCCGGTAAATCGTTGGAAACGTATGGGCGAAAGCTGGAAACACCGTACCTTTCGGAGCGCTGACCTGACCCGCATCATGGCTGTCTATCAGGAAGTTCAACCTGATTTGGTATTTATTTTTGGTACCGAGAATCCGTTTGGATTAATAAGCGATCATTTTTCCGTACCAACGGTTATTTCAATCCAGGCAGTGATTAGCGGCTTAGTGGATAATTTGTTCAACGGACTCACAAAAAATATGTTGGTCCAGGAGTTTTTCTCGCGGGAGACTATCATTGGCCAAGGTATCTTCCATAGATGGTGGTCCCAGAAAAAACACACCCGGATTGAAAAAGAGATCTATCGGAAGAATAAATATTTTTGTGGCCGAACGGATTGGGATCACGAATGGATGAAATGCCTAAATCCAGGAGCGAGGTATTTTCATATTGACCGCGTATTACGGGATGTTTTCTATCGTGCCGAGTGGGATCTTGGATCGAGCTCTGAATATCGGATTTTTTCACTTTGCGGCAATGCGCCCTTTAAAGGGGGGATCACGCTGGTTCGGGCACTGGCTTATCTGAAACAAGATGGCAATGATCAGATCAAACTCAGATTAGCTGGAGTAGATTCAAACAGTACAGTTGGTAAATATATTAGTGAGATGACGAAAAAGTTCGATTTGGATGATCAGGTAGATTTACTCGGACGTCTAAATTCACAACAGATTATCGATGAGATGCAGGATGCCAGAATCTTTGTACTACCTACACATATGGATAACAGTCCAAACAGCCTGGCGGAAGCTATGACCCTGGGGATGCCATGCATAGCTTCAAACGCCGGTGGAATACCTTCCATGATAAATGACGGAGTAGACGGGTTGCTTTATCCCCATACAGAAACAGCAACGTTGGCGGAGAAAATAAAAACTCTGCTCAGCGATCCGTCCACGGCTCAAACACTGGGTAGAAATGCCAGAAAGATTGCTCTGGAGAGACATGATCCCTCACGGATCGCCAAAGAGATAATGGAAATGTACAATGAAGTACTAAATTCGGAGGGGGATCGATGAAATTCTTAATTATTGGTTATGGATCGATCGGTCGTAGACATTTCCGCAATTTGTTATCCATGGGTGAACAGGATATTCTGTTTTATCGGACTCACCAAAGTACTTTGGATGATAATGAACTGGCTGATTTTATTGTGGAAACAGATCTAAAGGCAGCTCTGGATCATAAACCGGATGCGGTTATCATAGCTAATCCTTCTGCATATCATCTCGATGCGGCTATACCAGCTGCCAGAGAGGGCTGCCATATACTGTTGGAGAAACCAATTTCTCATTCCATGCAAAGAGTTGAAGATTTTTCTCAACTTGTTCAGAAGAATGGGGTCAAGGTATTGGTTGGATTCCAGTTCAGGTTTCATCCCAACCTATTAAAGATCAAGGAAATACTGGAAGATAATAAAATCGGCCGAGTCTTGTCTTACCGATCTCACTGGGGAGAATACTTACCAGCCTGGCATCCCTGGGAGAACTACAGACATAGTTATGCTGCCAGGAAGGAACTCGGAGGTGGAGTCCTGTTAACGTTGTGCCATAACTATGACTACCTGCGCTGGTTATTTGGAGAAGCACAGATCCATTCTACATTATTAGGGTATAACAGCGACCTTGGGATAGAAGTAGAGGATACTGCTGAAATCGGATTGATAAGCGATGACGATATTATTGGCAGTCTGCATCTGAATTTCACACAAATGCCAGTAAAAAACATCCTTGACATTGTTGGAACAAAGGGATCCATTCATTGGGATTATTATAAGAATCAAGTTGACCTATACACATTTAACAATGAGGGAGAAGTCAAAACAATCTCTTATTTCGTGCCTGATGATTTTGATCGGAATGATTTGTTCATTCAGGAAATGGAGCATTTTATCGATGTGATTAATGGTCAAGCAGAACCTCGCTGCAGCCTGGATGACGGGATAAAAGCTCTGGAATTATCCGTTCAAGCGAAAGTAAAGGGGGCCAGGTGAAAGGAATATCTTCAGCTCACCCGAGAGCATTCAAGTTACGTGATATCGTAGTTGGTGTATAGATCGAGGACATTGTAACTGTTGAATTCATGTATTAGGTGAAGGTTTTTGGATGTACTTCAAAAAAGCCATCGAAAGAGAAGAACTATGAAAAAAATGGAACCAGGTATATTATTCAGAAATATGCTGATAGAGATTGTTATCTATAGTGTACTGATCTTTGGTTATTACTTGCTTGTCCTGCGTTGGCTGGATGATTGGCTGCTAACGATTTTTGATACTAATCTTGTTTATTATGCAATTGCTGGTCTTGGGATGATCTTCATCCAAGCAGTAATGTTAGATTTTGTCACTTCATACCTTATGAAATTGATTAAAACAGACCAATTTGGCATGAAGAGGATTAGAGATGTATTTTCCGATCGCTGATGTTACCATAAGCCCCGTCTTGTTGATGAGCGTCGGATTCCTGGTCGGGATCCTGGGTGGTTTTTTTGGCGTGGGTGGCGGATTTTTGGCCGGCCCGATGATGTTCTGGACGGGTGTGCCAATGAACTTCGTGGTTGGGACCGACCTGGCTCACATGACAGGAAAATCCCTGGTTGCAGCTCGCCGGCATCGCGCCTTGGGTCATGTGGACCTCAAACTAGGGCTCTATATGGTTCTGGGAACGGTGGTGGGGGTTGAGATCGGTGCCAGGATTATTGAAGCACTCAAGAAAACTGGAGCCATTGAGATGACGGTGGGTATCACATATATTATTATCTTGGTGTTTATCAGTGGTTTTACAGCTTGGGAAAGCATTCGGGCGATCCAGATGGTGCGTACAGACCAGATCGATGTGAATAAGGCAGTCGGATTCCAGGGGCTATCCAAGCGGATCCAGGCAGTAAAAATTCCCCCTATGGTTTCTTTCCCTGTATCTGGAATTGAATATATCTCGATCTGGATGGTACTGGGGGTAGGGCTTGTCACAGGGATCCTGGCAGGCAGCCTGGGAGTCGGAGGTGGTTTTATCCGGATGCCGATGCTTATTTATGTATTGGGAATTCCAACTCATGTAGCTGTGGGTACGGATTTATTTGAGATTGTTTTTTCGTCGGCTTTTGGGACTATTACCCACGCAATAAAAGGGAATGTGGATATCTTGATGGCACTGGTGATGCAAACAGGAGCTGCTATTGGAGCTCAAATAGGCGCGAACGCCACCCGTTTTTTTGCTGGTCCACGAATACGACTGGCATTTTCCGTTTTGCCGTTACTTGGAGCTATTATGGTTATTGTTCGTCTTGTAAGTGGTGGGATGGGGCATTAAGGAGGATAAAACCTATATATGAAAATCCTAATTTATACGGATAGCGAACAATATCATCACCCCCCGGTGTTAATGGGAAAGATCATCGCCAAGGCAACCGATGGAGAGATCAATGTTCTTGTGGTTATACCCAAGGGTGGTCATCCGGAAAATGGGAAAGCTGTAGCAGAACAGGTCAAACTGGACCTGGAAGGCTTCACTCCCAAGATTATTATTAAACAAGGGAATCCTAAAGCGATTATTAAAGAAGAATTAAATCGGGAGCCGTACCAAATAGTAATAGCTGATACGGATAGGATCAACCGCTTAAAAAAGTCGATTGAAGTGGATCCAGTGCTGATCAAGCAATCAGATATTTCCTTGCTCTTAACCCAACAAACCAAACCAAAAATCAACAATATCCTGCTCTGTTGTGGGTGCAAAGAAGATGATTATTCATTGATCATCCAGACTTCAGGACTGGCAGGTGACCTGGGTGCTACTGTAACTCTTTTGCATGTGTTCCCTGGTGCAGTACCAAGCATGTACACTGGTTTGGATCAAATTGAAGAAACAGTGGATGAAATGCTGCAAACGGATACCCCATTTGCACAATATTTGAGAAGGGGTGTGGAAATATTAAAAGAGAATAAAATAGATTCTGAAGTAAAAATCCGGCGAGGCATTCCAATTGAAGAGATCGTCCGGGAAACACAGGTTGAAAATTATGACCTGGTTGTGATAGGGTCCTCAATGGTAGACCAAGGTTTGTTGGAAATGCTTCTCGGAAACCTCGCGATAAAGATAATAAATCGCATTGAACTGCCCGTTTTAGTCATTGGAACCCGATCTTTAGCGTAGGAAAACAGTCAGGTTTAAGAATCGATCGGTGTGGTATGATATGCAGTCGATTTTTCAAAAAAACATCTTGTAGATGATATAAAAATTAGGAGAAACTGAACACGATGAAAAATAACGGAAACATCATTGAGCCTTATGGCGGTGAGCTGGTAAGTTTGCTTGTCAGCGAAGCGGAGAGAGAAGAATGGCTCGACAAAGCGAACCAGTATCCCTCACATCAGTTAACCGATCGCTCCCTGCATGACCTAGAGCTATTAGCTGTAGGTGGTTTTTCACCCCTGACCACTTTTATGGGTGAAGATGATTATAATGGAGTGTTGGCTGATATGAGAATGGCCAATGGAACACTTTTTCCCATTCCGGTCACACTTACTATTCAAAAAGAAGCTTTGCCTTCACGGGGTGAGTGGATTACCCTTCGTGATTCGCGCAACTACATCATTGCAGTGATGCGGATCGAGGAAGTTTTCCGCTGGGATCCTATTGAAGAAGCGACCCAGGTTCTTGGATCTACTGATCACCGCCACCCCCTGGTTTCAGAAATGGAACAATGGGGAGACCTTTGTATATCTGGTGAACTACGAGTGATCAATTTGCCAATCTACTACGATTTTGCGGATATCAGAAAATCCCCTCAGGAAGTCAGGGAAATACTAGCGAAGATCGGCAACGAAGATGTAACAGCCTTCCAGACTCGAAATCCTATGCACCGGGTACATGAAGACCTGACCAAACGGGCTATTGATAGAGTAGGGGGCAGTCTTTTGATCCATCCTGTAGTTGGATTGACCAAACCAGGTGACGTGGATCATTACACCCGTGTTCGCGTTTATAAAGCTCTGGTAGAGAACTATTACGATTCCAATACAGTTTTGAGTTTGCTGCCCCTTGCCATGCGAATGGCCGGCCCCAGAGAAGGACTCTGGCATGCCATTATTCGCCGTAACTATGGCGCGAATCACTTCATCGTGGGACGCGATCACGCTGGTCCGGGGAAGGATTCCAATGGCAATCCATTTTATGGACCTTATGATGCCCAAGAAATGGTCGAGCAGCACCAGGAAGAGACAGGTGTGACCGGTGTGTTCTTTAATGAGCTAGTGTATATCGCTAAAGATGATAAATATGTTGCGAAGGAAGACGCCCCTGCGGATGCTGAAGCAAAATTCATCTCTGGAACACAAGTCAGAGAAGAATACCTAAATAAGGGAAAAGAGCTGCCAGGTTGGTTCACACGACAAGAAACGGCAGATATTCTACGAGATTCTTATCCGCCACTGCATAAACAGGGATTGTGTATCTGGTTTACAGGATTAAGCGGATCTGGGAAATCCACCATCGCGGAGGCTTTGACTCCTATGCTGCTTGAACGCGGCCGTGAAGCCACAACCCTTGACGGCGATGTGGTGCGAACCCATTTATCCAAGGGTCTAGGTTTTAGCAAAGAAGATCGTGACACCAATATTTTGCGGATCGGTTTTGTTGCTGGAGAAATTGCCCGGCATACCGGTACCGTGATTTGTGCCGCAATCAGCCCTTATAGCAAAACCCGTAACGAGGCCAGGAAAATGGTGGGTGGAGATCAGTTCATAGAGGTCTTTGTGAACACACCTCTTGAAACTTGTGAAGAACGAGATATCAAAGGTCTTTATGCTAAAGCCCGGAGTGGAGAGATCAAAGGATTTACTGGAATTGATGACCCGTACGAAGAACCTGTGAATCCAGAAATCAATGTAACAACTGAAAAGAAAACCCCTACAGAATGTGCCAGGGAAATCATCGATTACCTGGAAGATAGGGGATTCTTAAAACCTGATGGGTTTAACTCTGTAAAATCCTGATGGAACTAATAAAATAAAGCTTTCCTCTACAGTAAAAAAGATGAGCAGGGGAAAGCAAATATGGGAGCGGTCAATGACAGGAATCCAGGAATTATTCGACCTAACTGGTAGGACGGCTATAGTCACTGGCGGTGCTGGTTTTCTGGGACAACAGTTTTCAGAAGCCTTGATTGAATCTGGCGCAAATGTGGTTGTTGCTGATGTCAATCAGCGGATTGCATCAGAGTCAGCAGAGATGCTAAAAAGGAATGGGGGAGATGCGGTCGGTGTTGCCCTGGATGTCACAGACCCATCTTCCGTAGAGCAAGTGATGGTTTCAGCTCTTGAAAAATATGGTGGAGTAGATGTTCTGGTGAATTCTGCTGGCTTGGATCCAAAGTTTGATGGTGAATCTAAAAACTCTCATGTAACATCCTTCGAAGAATTCCCTTTACAATCCTGGAAAGAAGCCCTGGATGTTAATCTGACAGGAATGTTCCTAACCTGCCAGGCCGCTGCAAAAGTTATGAAAGATATAGGTAAGGGTTCAATTATCAATATCTGTTCTACTTACGGTATTACTGGACCAGATCAGCGCATATATAAATCATTAGGCGAACCTCGTTTATACAAACCGGTCTATTACACAGTTAGCAAGGCTGGTGTTCTCGGTTTGACAAAATATATCGCCACCTATTATGAAGGAACAGAGATCCGCTGCAATGCTCTAACACCCGGGGGTGTGGAAAGAGATCATGACCCAGAATTTAAGGAAGCTTACAGTCAGCGGACTGTTATGGGTCGGATGGCGTATCCCCATGAGATGAAAGGGGCAGTTGTTTTTTTGGCATCAGAAGCATCAAGTTATGTGACTGGAACAAACCTGGTTGTAGATGGAGGGTGGACAGCATGGTAGAAGTTCTGGCTCTTATCCCTGCTCGAGGTGGATCGAAAGGTATTCCCCGGAAGAATATCAAGGATTTGGGGGATTATCCACTCATTGCATACAGCATAGCTGCTGGTTTGAGTTCAAAATTGGTTACTCGAACCATAGTGACCACTGATGACGAGGAGATAGCCCGGATAGCCAAGGAGTATGGAGCAGAGGTTCCTTTCTTACGTCCTGCAGAGTTTGCACAGGACGATACCAGGGATCTGCCGGTTTTTCAGCATGCAATGTCCTGGTTGAAGGAACACGAGGATTATCAGCCTGAGGTAGTTGTCCAGCTCCGGCCAACCAGCCCTTTCCGTCCACTAACACTCGTTGATGAAACGATCCAAATATTGCTTAATAATCCCCAGGCATCTTCAGTACGAGGGGTTGTGCCCTCAAAGCAAAATCCCTATAAAATGTGGCAAGTTCTGAATGATGGGAAGATGAAACCCTTGATAGAGACCGAATTTACCGAAGCTTATAATATGCCGAGACAGGAACTCCCTGAGACCTTCTGGCAAACCGGTCACATAGATGCCATTCGAACTCAAACAATCCTGGATGGTTCAATGAGTGGGGAGTATGTCTATGCAAGTCAGATCGATCCCAGGTTCTCGGTAGATTTGGACAACCTCGTTGACTGGGAACAAGCCGAATCCCGATTAGTAACTATTGGAACCGAGATTGTTCTGCCTCACGGATCTTCATCTCCCATCCCCGAAGATATTTCATTGCTTGTGCTGGATTTTGATGGTGTATTAACGGATGATCGCGTGTATGTAAATCAGCACGGTGAGGAAACAGTCGCTGCCCACCGCGGAGATGGTATGGGCATCAGCCGAGCAATTAAAGCTGGTATTGAAGTGATTATCCTTTCAAAAGAGAAAAACCCTGTAGTGCAAGCACGTGGGAATAAGTTGAAGATCGATGTCTATCAAGGTATTGACGAGAAAGGTCAAAAGCTGCAAGAAATCATTAAGGAAAAAGGACTCTCAGCTGAACAGGTGGTATATGTGGGTAACGATGTTAATGACCTGCCTTGTTTCCCTCTGGTTGGTTTGGCTGTGGCAGTCGCCGATGCGCATCCTGAAGTAATTAGGCAAGCTGGCCTGGTACTGCGTAATAAAGGCGGCTTTGGGGCCGTGCGGGAAATTTGTGATTTGCTGGTTGATAAGATAACCGCAGGAATATAGATATTGGGAGAATGGAATATGAAACGAGAAGTGAAGCTGGGTCAACGTTATGTGGGCGATGGCCATCCAGTTTATATCACTGGTGAAATTGGCATCAATCATAATGGAGATCTGGGTGTTGCTAAACAATTGATCGATGCTGCTGTTGAAGCAGGTTGCGATGCCGTGAAATTTCAGAAACGGACCCCCGAGTTATGTGTGCCGGATGATCAGAAGGATAAGATGCGCCACACACCTTGGGGGTATATCAGCTATATGGAATACCGGGAGAAAGTGGAGTTTGGCAAGGATGAATACAGTGAGATCGTTGATTATTGCGGTGAAAAGAAGATCGATTGGCAGGCTTCTGCCTGGGATGAACCCTCGGTAGAATTTTTGGAGCAATTTGATCCTGTTGTACATAAAGTAGCCTCCGCATCCTTAACGGACTCAGCTTTATTGCTAAAGATGCGCCAACAAGGACGTCCGATCATCCTCTCCACGGGTATGTCCCAGATGGAGCAGATCAAAGCGGCTGTAGAGCTAGTAGGAACGAATGATTTGATCCTGGCTCATTGCACCAGTGCCTATCCTTGTCCTCCAGCAGATTTGAATCTGATGATGATCCAGACATTGAGAGAAATGTACCCCTGCCCGATCGGTTATTCAGGGCATGAGATTGGCTTACCAACGACTGTTGCAGCTGTGACCTTAGGCGCGTCTTTAATAGAACGTCATATTACTCTAGACAGGGCTATGTGGGGATCAGACCAGGCAGCATCTATTGAACCTGGTGGCTTACGAAGATTAGTGAAATATATCCGAGTTGTGGAAGAAGCTCTCGGTGATGGTGTGAAAATTGTGTATGAGAGTGAACGATCCGGTCTGGAAAAACTGCGCCGGACAGACACCCTGCCTATTCGTGGACGTTATCAAAAAGATTAAACCAGGAATGAAAGATCCTGAGTTTAAGGTGAAGACCTATGGCTGAGTTATCCGGTTTATTAAATCGGGGTTTACGCAAGCTGCGGTTATTCGGGCGCATCAGAAGGTTGAATAAGATGATCGCCGCCCATACAGTTCCGGAAGAAAACCAAAAGCCCGTAATATTCTTTAACGCTTCTGCCCGTCTGGAAGGATTGAATCTCAACGCTGCCTTCAGTATGCTCTCCAGTTGGGGTGTCCAGTTGGCTGGACGAAAGGTTGTCTATTTTGCCTGTGAGTCTGGAATGAGCCAATGTGTCCTTGGTGCGGGATTGGGTGATCCCAGAACACCACCACCCTGCCAAGGCTGTATCCAATATACGAGATTATTCACTGGGGCAGCTCAGACTGCCTGGTTTAAATATCGAGAAGATCCGGATCTCAGACAAATACTAAACGGGAAAACCGTAGAAGAGTTGAAAACATTCAGTTACCAGGATAGCCCTCTGGGACCTTTGGTTTTACCGAGTTTGCGTTGGATTTTACGTAGACATAATCTTCAGGAAGATGATCTCACTCATTATTTATTCTCGGAATACATTCTTTCTGCCCACAATATTGCAGTTAAGTTTAGTGAGGTTATTAAAGATCTTGTACCTGATACGGTAGTTTTATTTAATGGATTACAGTATCCAGAAGCTGTGGTCCGCTGGATATCACAAAGACAGGGCATTCGGGTTGTAACTCATGAAGTGAACTTGCAGCCGTTCTCTGCATTTTTCACTGACGGACAGGCAACGATTTATCCGCTGGATATACCGGAAGATTTTGAATTGTCTGATGAACAGAATCAGGTTCTTGACGGTTACCTGGCGAAAAGATATAAAGGTGATTTCAGAATGGCCGGGATAAAATTCTGGTCAAAGATGGATGAATTACCAGAGGAATTTCTGACATACGCAAAGGAATTCAAAGCTATAGTACCTGTGTTTACAAACGTGATCTTTGATACAAGCCAGGCTCACGCAAACACTTTATTCAGCGATATGTTTGAGTGGTTGGATTTGGTTGTGAATCAAGCTGTTAAGCATCCAGATATCCTGTTTGTCATCCGGGCCCACCCTGATGAAATGAGGAAAGGGAAAAGCAGCCAGGAAAGTGTTATGGCCTGGGCGGCGAAAAAAGGAACAGCGAAAGTAAAAAATATCATAATGATCGGACCGGATCAGACACTCAGTTCATATGAATTAATTCAGCGCTCGAAGTTCACTATGGTCTACAATTCTTCTGTCGGACTGGAAGCAACGTTACTTGGCGCGGCGGTTCTGTGTGCTGGAAAGGCCCGCTATACCCAGTATCCAACAGTGTTTTATCCTCAGTCGAGAGTAGATTATGAGAAATTATTGGAATCATTCCTGATTGCTGAGGAGATCCAGATCCCAGATGAATATTACGCGTATGCTCGAAAGTTCTTGTATTATCAACTCTTCCGGGCATCGCTCCCGTTTGATGAGTTCCTCGTTGAACATCCAACACCGGGATATGTGCAAATCAAAAATCTGTCCTGGAATGAAATGAGATCCGGTAAATCTGTAGTCTTGGACACTGTGGTAAACGGTATTAAGGCGGGTAGGCCATTTATATTGGAGAATGATCTTTAATCAGATCCTTAATAAGGAAATAATCTTTGTAGGTCTTCAGGATTTAATTAAAGGATTTGAAGTTTATTATTTGCTTTCCAAAACAGTCGTTGGGGATTTGTTGAGAGGCCAAGGTGTGAAGAAAATGATCAGGACTGGTAAAGAAAAATTTCTGGATACTTCATGTCAATAATAAAACCACTTTGTTCGATTGTCATCCGGGCATTTAATGAAGAGAAACATATTGGGAAATTATTAACTGGTATCACCCAACAGAGATTAAAGGATCTGGAAATCATCATCGTCGATTCCGGTTCGACAGATGCTACGCTTGAGATCGCTAATAAGTTTGATGTAAAGATTGTATCCATTGCCTCGGATGAATTCACCTTTGGCAGATCCTTAAACCGGGGCATCCAGGCAGCGCAGGGCCGTTTTATCGTGATTATCAGTGCTCATTGTTTTCCGATTTATCCTGATTGGTTAGAACAACTATTGAAACCGTTTGAGGATCAGAATGTAGCGGTAAGTTACGGGAAACAGCGTGGTGCAGAGACCAATCATTTTTCGGAACATCAATTTTTCCGAACATACTTTCCAGATATCAGTCAACCAGACCAAGGACAGCCGTACACTCACAACGCCAATGCCGCCATACGTAAATCTCTTTGGGAGCAGCATCCTTATAATGAAGAAATCACCGGGCTGGAAGATTTGGCATGGAGCAGCTGGGCTAAGGATCAGGGATATTCGATTGCGTACGTGTCTGAAGCTGAAATTGTGCATATTCATCAAGAAACTATAAACCAGGTCCATAATCGTTATAGACGAGAGGCAATTGCCATGAAGCAAATCTTGCCCAATAGTCAATTTTCGATCCGGAGTATGGTTGGTATGTTCATTCAAAAATCGATCTCCGATCTGTCTCAGGCCCAGAAGGAAAAAATATTCTGGAAGGAATTTATCGACATTCTGCGGTTCCGCCTGGTCCAATACCTGGGTACCTGGCAGGGGTATCGTTATTCCGGGAAAATTGACCAGAAACTGCATAGACAGTTTTATTATCCTCCTGGTTCGCTAACTGATAAGATTTCAGGATCTCGCACGATCAAACCCATCCGCTACACTGATGAGGAGTGACAAAAGATGACCAAACTAGCAGCTTTGGTGCCAATGAGACACCACTCCCAGCGGGTGCCAGAAAAAAACTTCCGCGATTTGGCCGGGAAACCGCTCTACCAATACATTCTTTCAACATTACTGGATGTCCCGGAGTTGGATGAGATATATGTGGATACAGACAGTTCAGTGATTGTAGAGGGCATTAAAATTTCCTTCCCGGAAGTTAAAATCATTGATCGTCCTGAGGATTTGCGGGCTGATGAAATATCCATGAACCGGATCATAGCCCATGATATGTCAGTGATTGGTGCGGATCTTTATCTGCAAACCCACAGCACGAATCCCTTGCTCCAGGCAAGGACGGTCTCTAAGGCCATTCAAATATATCTAGAGAATAGATCCAAGTACGATTCCCTCTTCTCCGTAACCAGACTACAAACGCGTCTATATGACCAGGAAGGCAAGGCGATCAATCATAATCCTGGAGAATTGATCCAAACCCAGGATCTCTCACCATTGTATGAAGAGAATTCCTGTATATACTTATTTACAGAAACCGGACTTAAGAAGAACGGTCACCGGATAGGCAGTTCACCATACTTGTTCGAAATTAGCCCTGAAGAAGCCTGGGATATTGATACTCCCCTTGATTTTGAAATTGTTGAATATATGGTGAAGAAAAACAAGGAGTGATCCTATGCCTACAATATTATTTTCTGCGCCTTATATGATTCCCTTCCTGGACCGCTTTCGTCCTGTTCTGGAAAATTTTGGACTTGAGCTGATTGTTCCTGTAGTGGAAGAGCGTCTGGAAGAAGCTGAACTGATGAATTACGCGGGTAAATATGATGGAGTGATCTGTGGAGACGATCGGTATACTCGCTCTGTCATTGAAGCATCTTCTCCCAGGTTGAGAGTAATCTCCAAATGGGGCACAGGTATCGATTCGATTGATAAAGAGGCATGTAAAGAATATGGTGTGATGCTTGGCAATACGCCTAATGCTTTTACTGAACCTGTGGCGGATTCTGTGTTTGGATATATGCTGACATTTGCGCGCCAGCATCCCTGGATGGACCGGGATATGAAAAGAGGGGAATGGAAGAAGATTCCAGGCAAGGCTCTGAGGGAATGCACTTTGGGTATTATTGGTATTGGAAATATCGGGAGCGCATTAGTGAAAAGAGCGCAACCTTTTGGAATGAAGGTTCTTGGCAATGATATCCGGGACATCGATCCCGATTTAGTTAAGACATATGATCTTGAGATGGTAGGCCTAGATGAATTATTATCACAAGCGGATTTTGTGAGTGTGAATTGTGATCTGAATCCCACCAGCAGGCTGTTGATCAACTCTGATGCATTTTCCCTGATGAAACCGGAAGCTGTCTTGATCAACACTGCCAGAGGTCCTATTGTGGACGAGGAAGCTCTGATAACTGCCCTGCAGGAGGGTAAAATAGCCGGAGCGGCCATGGATGTTTATGAAAATGAGCCCCTTCCCGAGGAAAGTCAGCTTAGGAAATTCTCCCGGGTGCTGCTGGCTCCACATAATGCCAATTCCAGTCCGCAAGCTTGGGAAAAAGTTCACTGGAATACTATTAAGAACCTGCTAGATGGGTTGGGGATTGATTACAAGATCAATGAAAGAGGTGAAATCACATGAAGAAACGATATGTCGTAGTCACGGGCGCAGCGGGAGGTATTGGTCGAGCAACCGCATATTTTTTTGCAAAAAAAGGATGGATAGTGGTTGGTATCGACCGATCGTCGTTTGATGGGGATTTCCCCCAGAACGGATTGTTTATCCAGGCGGATGTTTCACTTGAGAAGGATTGGCAGGATATCCAGAGGAAATTGGCTGAACGGACTTCCAGCCTGGATGCATTGATAAACAACGCTGCGATTCAAGTAGCAAAACCCATAATAGATACGACCGTTGAGGAATGGGATCAAGTATTGAATGCAAATCTACGTTCTGTTTTCTTGAGTGTGAAGATGCTTTTTCCTGCACTAAAAGCTGAAGATGGCGGAGCGATCGTGAATGTGTCTTCCGTTCATGCAGTGGCTACTTCCAGGGACATTGCAGCGTATGCAGCCAGTAAGGGTGGAATATTGGCTTTGACCCGTGCTATGGCAATTGAACTTGCACCTGACAATATTCGAGTTAACAGTGTTTTGCCCGGCGCAGTTGATACACCCATGCTTAAGGCAGGTCTGAGCAGAGATCACGCTGGAAGCGGAACACCAGCAGAACGCCTGGAAAATTTAGCCCGTAAAACTGTCAGCGGAAAAATAGGCAAACCAGATGAGATCGCCAGGGCAATTTATTTTCTGGCTGATCAGAGTGAGTCGTCCTTTATCACCGGACAACCATTGGTTGTAGATGGCGGCGCGACAGCCAGGTTGAGTACCGAATAAAACATGGATTCGATTAAACAGAAACTATCTGAAAGAGCCCCTGCCGTATTCCAAGGATTACGCTCAGGCAGGGATGCTTTGATCCGAGTAGCAGACTTGCCAGGCATGGTCTTCCATCCTTGGTGGTTGAATTCAAATCAACGTCTGAAAAAATATCAAAATATGTATACTGGGAAGCGCTGTTTTGTGATTGGCAATGGACCCAGTTTGAGGAATACAGATCTTTCTTTGCTAAAAGATGAATTTACTTTCGGGATGAATCGGATTTACCTGGCATTCGAGGAATGGGGATTCAAGACCAGTTTTCTGGTTTCTGTCAATGACCTAGTAATTGAACAATGTTATAGCGAGTTTAGAGATTTGGATATGCCAAAGTTCTTCTCCTGGCGTTCTAAAGACTTGCTTTTTCCCGAAAGTCAACCAGATATCAATACTCATTTTCTTTACACATCATATACCGGGCCTAGATTCAATAATCAGATCACAAATAGATTTTGGGAAGGGTCGACAGTTACCTATGTTTGTTTGCAGCTAGCTTTTTGTATGGGTTTTAGCGAAGTATATCTGATTGGGGTTGACCATAGTTTCAACACAAAAGGCATCGCCAATCAAACTGTTGTATCCAGCGGAGACGATCCCAATCATTTTAGTCCGGAATATTTTGGAAAGGGTTTCCGTTGGCAGCTTCCAGATCTTGATACGTCTGAAATTTCCTACCAGTTAGCAAATCATGAATACATCGCTGACGATCGAAAAGTTTTTGACGCAACAGTAGGCGGCAAATTGACTGTGTTTCCAAAAGTTGACTACAGAACAATATTTGAATAAATGTATTTTGGAGGATTTGATGGAAAAAAGAGATAAAGGATCAATCTTTGCTCCTACTGAATTCTGGAGAATAGTGATCGTTGCAATCATCCTTGCCAGTGGTTTTATTGTTAGAATGTTCGATTTAACTGATCCTCCCCTGGACTATGCTGCTGCCAGGCAGCTCAGATCTGCCATGATAACCCGAGGTATATATTACTCAACTCTTGATGACGTCCCAGAATGGCAATCTGAAATCGCACGAAAACAACAAATAATCCACGGCATGATTGAACCTGAGATTATTGAAAATATCACTGCTGTAACTTACCGGATTATCGGGGAGGAAAAAATCTGGATCGCGAGAATTTATTCATCACTGTTCTGGGTCCTGGGAGGGTTAGCGCTGTATTCCCTGACAAGGCACATGGTTTCTGATGATGGTGGTGTGATTGCCCTTATTTATTATTTATTTGCTCCGTTTGGACTGGTAGCTAGTAGAACATTCCAACCTGATCCAATGATGACTGCAATGATTATCACAGCCTGGATGTCGTTTTATCATTGGTATCGAACTTCCAGCTGGAAGTGGGCAATCTTGGCTGGTATTTCAGCTGGGGCTGCGATGTTCATCAAATCCACCTCGGTTTTCTTTTTATTATTTGGTATGGCATTTATTGTGGTTTCCAGGAAGAAGATCTTGGATACTCTTAAGGATATCCAGGTTTGGGTAATTGTTGTTTTGTCCGCGATTCCGGTCCTGGCTTACTATATCTATGGAATATTTATTAGTGGTGAGCTTGTAAGCCAGCTAAAGGGGCGTTTCTTTCCCCAGATGTGGTCGGACCCAAAATTTTATTTGCAATGGAAGAACGCAATCGCGAACGTATCGGGCCATTACATCATATTGATTATAGGTCTCATAGGGCTGATAATCATAAAGCAGAAAAGGGATAGGCTCTTTTTACTTTTTATCTGGCTGGGATATATACTGTACGGGTTCGGATTTTCCTACCATATTTATACCCATTATTACTACACTCTTCCAGTAATTCCTCTCCTGGCCGTGTCTCTTGGTGAAATTTCTGATAGAGTAATCAACTGGTTCAAAGAAAAAAAGCTTGCTTCCCTGGTATGGGCTGGAACTTCTTTGATCTTAATTGCTGGAATGGCAGGGGGGTATTATCTTTTGGAAAGAAAAGACTACCGGCATGAGCCTCCCTACTACCAGAAGGTAGCCAATTTTGTAGAAACTGAGAGTAAGATTGTCGCTTTGAGCCAGGACTATGGATATCGTCTTTCTTTTTTTGGCTGGCGAGTTGTCTTTCCCTGGAAAGGAAAGGAAGATCTTCGGTATATTGAACTGAGGGATTCAGAAGTGGATCCATTTTCCGAGCGATTTTCGGAATTTACAACGAATTATGATTACTTCATCATAACTCGGATGAGTGAGTTTAGACGCCAGAAAGAATTGTTTAATGAATTAAATGAACATTATCCGGTACTGGTAGAAGGCGGCGGATATATGATCTTCAATTTAAGAGAGCGATTGGATTAGATGATGAAACCTCTGGTATCGGTCATAACACCATCTTATAACCAGGCGCAATACCTGGAAGACACTATCCAATCCGTCATTCAGCAGGATTATCCTAACCTGGAATATATTGTTGTTGATGGTGGATCAACAGATGGAAGCCTGGAAGTAATCGAAAGATACAAGAATAAACTCGCTTGGTGGGTCTCCGAACCGGACGAGGGACAGGCGGATGCTATTAACAAAGGTTTTAGAAAATCCTCTGGGGAGATCATTGCCTGGCTTAACTCAGATGATTTGTATCTTCCCGGAACGATTTCTTCTGCTGTAGAGGTATTTGAGAATAATTCTCAAGCGGGTGTGATCTATGGTAATGCGGTTTCTGCTGATGCGGACGGGAGACTGCTTAACAAACTCAGTTTCAGTAATTGGGGAACCCTGGATTTTCTCAAGTTTAATATTATCTGCCAACCGGCAGTATTTATGAAGCGCTCCCTCGTAGAGAAAGTTGGATACCTGGATGCGAGTTATCATTTTTTCCTTGATCACCAGCTCTGGATTCGCCTTTCCCGGGAAACTGAATTTCTTCATCATCCCCAGGTTTGGGCAGTTTCCCGTTATCACCAGGACGCCAAGAATGTCACGATGGCATCGGAATGTGGGGCAGAGGTGATAAAAATTATGGACTGGGCTGAAAATGAACCTGACCTGGCTCTCATAATTCAGAATAATTATCATCCGGTCTGGGCAGGAGCATACCAGATGATCGCCAGATATCTGCTGGATGGTGGAAAGCCTGGAGAGGCGTTTCGAAATTACTACAAAGCCGCCAGAACCTGGCCTCCATCCCTGCGTTTTTTTTGGCACCGATTCCTATTTTCTGCTCTCAAAAGCCTTGGTTTGGGTTTTATTGGAAAATGGTATTATTACTTGAAGAACAGGCGGAAACCTGGAATCCTCGATGAGGAATCCTTGAAAAATTGGCCAGGTTTGACATCACACGAAAATAATCCGAAGGACAGTTCAGGGAAATAAATGAATAATTACCCCCTGGTTTCTATCGTTACACCATCTTATAACCAGCAGAGATACCTGGAAGAAACGATCCTTTCTGTGATCAATCAGGATTATCCTGCTCTGGAATATTATGTAATAGATGGAGGATCGACAGATGGATCAATAGAAATAATAAAAAAATATGAGGATAAACTGGCAGGCTGGGTATCGGAATCTGATTTGGGCCAAACAGATGCTATTAATAAAGGATTTGATCGCTGCCAGGGTGACATTATGGCCTGGTTAAACTCTGATGATATTTACCATGTTGGAGCAATCAGTTCTGCAGTGGAATTCCTTCAGGAAAATCCAGAGATTGGTATGGTATATGGTGATACAGATCTGATCGATGAAGGCAGTCGCAGAATTGGCCAATTTAATGCAAAGCAAACCTCCTACCAGCGCTTAATGAGGGGTGGAGTTTATATACCTCAGCCTGCAGCGTTCTGGCGGAAGGACCTGTGGAATAGATCAGGTCCCTTGGATACTTCGTTCTATTTTGCAATGGATTATGATTTGTGGGTCAGGTTTGCGAAAATTGCCCGGATCAAATATACACCTCAGCTATGGGCGAGTTTTCGCATTCATGAGAGTGGAAAAACAACAAATTCCGATGATCGCTGCTGGCCGGAAATGAAGAAAGTATTCAAAAGGGAAGGGGGGGGCATGTTTTCACCCTTTATGGCAAAATACTTCTTGCGTACGATCCTTGGATCTGCCTGGAATTGGTACAAGATGAAACAGTATAAAGTGAGTTAGGTCTTTATAGGAGTAAGTTATGGAAAGCTGGAACTTACGTGAAGAAATTTTGGAGATTATCAATAAATGGTATCTAGTCTTGCTTTTTACGATTTTGGGTGGATTGGCGGGATTGGCACTTTCTTATATTTTTCCTGCCCCTTATCGTGCGACAGCTGACCTTTATGTGGGTATTGATATTACTAGGGTCAATGAAATGGAATTCTTGATTCCTCTTGCGAAAACCGAACCTTTGAATTTGGATGATTATAAAAACTGGCAGCTGAAACAAGTGTCTTCTATTCTATCTTCTGATGAGGTTTTATTAAATACCCTGGATGCCTTGGAGAGCATAGAGGACCTTAGCTCCTTTAAGAAAGATATTGATCTGTACTGGTATGATACTGGTCTCTGGCAGCTGGAAGTGACCAAGAATAGTCAAGATGAGGCTCAGACTGTAGTTCAAGCATGGTTGGATGAAGGATATAAAAAGATCGAGGGACTTCTTGAGTTCAGTGATATTGCTGCCAGTTTAGATGCCGATTTATTTGCCCTAGCAGATGAAATTGGCTCTCTAAAAAAACGAACTTCGAAATTACAGAGTTTCCAAAACTCTGCAGAGGAATGGCAGGACGTATTTTCGACTCAAGACCAGTTTCAACCCCTGGATGATGATCTATTAAAAGAACTTAATGCATGGATACTGGTATACAGGAAAAGCGGACCGCTGTGGCAGATCCCGGTAGGAAATTTTCCCCAACCAACAGATCCCGTATCACTTTATATAATATGGCTGGAGAACGCAAATATTCTTGCTGAACAGGACTTGCAGGAATCCCTGGATCAACTCTCGATTCTTAAGGAAGATCGCGAGATGGTGCTGCCAGAATATCATGAAGCTCTGAATGACAGCCTGGGCTTAACAGCCAACCTGGTCCTTCAGCCGCTCAGTTCAGAGGTTGATGTGAGTCTGACACGGGCTACTGGAGAAGTCGTTCTGGGTGGCGGAATCCTCGGTTTGTTAGCCTGGTTCATACTGGCTATTGTCAAAATCAGTATAAGTGGGAAAGAAAATGACTAAGGAAATTCTGCAGAAACTCAGAAAAATCTTCTGGGCTGCGTTTTTAGTTTCAATACCTGTTACGAACTTTCCATATTTTCCTACAGCGCTGGGGGGCAGCAGTGTAAGTGTTCGGCCGTTGTTGATTTATCCACTCTTTTTTCTGGTTTTGCTGATCTTACCTACTCTGTGGAAGCGAAAGTTACCTAGGGTTTGGTTGCCATTTCTGGTCTTTATATTATTAGCCTTGTTCTCATCTTTAATCCCCGTTTTCAGCGGAGTGGAATCTGAATTGAGTGAAGTCACGATTAACTCCCGTTTGTTAAGGACCCTGTTTACTTTGTTTTTAGGGGCAGGAATTTATTTTGTTACGTCTTTAATACCAATCAAAGAAGAGGATTTGGATTTCACTCTGAAATGGCTCTATGTCGGTCTGACCATATCATTAATTTGGGGCTCCTTACAGCTGATATATGTTCTGGATCTGATACCCAACTGGTTCAAAATCATGAAAAATATTCAGCTTCATATTACGCTCAGTCGAGGTGATAAAGGGAGGTTGATTGGTCTAACACAAGAGCCATCTTGGTTTGCTGACCAGTTGGCCGCTTTATATTTACCCTGGATATATTCTGCGGTCTTGGGAAATAGATCAGTATTTAAACGGATCACCAAGTGGATGACTGTTGAGATGGTCCTGTTTGCTTGGATCGGTGTGATCCTGGTTTTTACTCTTTCGCGGTCAGGTTACCTGACCGCCGCAACTGTTCTAGGGGTAGGGCTGTTATTTTTCAGACGAAAACAGCTCAAGCCTAATAAGAGGACCCAGGCAAATGGGGCGTTTTGGAAGCTGTGGAGGAGGATCCTGGCTCTACCGTATTTTATTAAGATCATAATATCAGCTGTTTTAATGATTAGTGTACTCGGAACAGTGGTATATTTTGCGAGCAGAGGAAACAGCTATATCTCCTCTATGTGGGAGTACTGGCGTAAACCTACCGGAGAGTTCCATTTCCTGGGTGGGAAGTCACTGCGTGATTTCATCCGATTTATTGGATTTGGACCCCGCTTCTTATACTGGGAAACAGCCTATAACATTTTCAAAGCCTATCCGTTATTTGGTGTTGGTTTGGGAAACTATACAATTTATTTCCAAGATTATCTTCCATACCAACAGGTAGGGTACATGCCTGAGGTATTGCGGATCCTTGTGCCAGATAAATCCTCGATTATCACCGCCAAGAATTATTTTGCCAGATTATTAGCTGAAACCGGCTTGTTTGGAATATCAGCGTATATTAGTTTTATAATTGTCATTATTGGTGAAGGACTTTACCTCTGGTTAGCAAAGGATCAGAATCGGAAATTCTGGGGAGGAGGGATTCTGTTGGGTATGATAGCATTCTTTATGAATACTTTTTCTTACGATTCTTTTGCTATACCCAATCCATGGATTGTCTTTGGTTTAGCTACCGCGGCATTCCAGATCTTCCGTCAAACAAAAAGTGAAAACAAGGAGATATCAAACTGAAGAACAAAAATCTAATCATCGGTTTAGTGATACTTGTTGTCTTTGTGATTGGTTGCTGCTGTCTGGCGACCGGCATTACTGCCTACAGTCTCTTCCGCTGGGGAGGGGGTGAGCGAATTTCCAATAATTCTCCAGTAGATGTGGAGGTAATCCCAGCTCCAGGTCTGGTTGCTACCCAGTCTTCCCAAGACAACCCATCATTTTCATCTGATTCATCCACTTTAGAAACTTTATTAAATGCTGATATCCCTATCAATGATCCCGTGGATATTGCTCAACGCCTGGAAGGCAAGGAAAATATCCCGCTTACTCTACCGGTTTCTAACCTCGATCTTCCGATTGGAACACAAGAGAACTTTTGGGTAACTGATACCGATACAGCAGAGAATTTCCAGATCGAAGCTACTCTTGCAGCAGTTACCGACCACCTCTACTTCTGGATCGAGAATGGAGTTGAATATTCTGAGAATGCCTTGGATAGATTAGCAGCAGACTTTGAGAATAATATTTATCCTACTAATCGGGAATTTTTTGGTTCTGAGTGGTTCCCGGGAGTGGATGAGGATCCACATCTGTATGTGATCTATGCCCGTGGGTTAGGTTTTAACTTGGCAGGTTATTATAACTCCACCGATGAATACCATCCGGAGGTGCACGAGTTTTCCAATGCCCATGAGACTTTTATGCTTAGTGCTGATAACGCAGGCTTACGTGAAGGATATACCTTCGGTGTCCTGGCGCACGAGTTTCAGCATATGATCCATTGGTATCGAGATCGGAACGAAACCTCCTGGTTGAATGAAGGATTTTCTGAGCTGGCAACCTTGTTGACGGGCCACAGAGAAGGGCCAACGCATGATTATTATTTTGCTGATGACCCTGATACACAGTTAAATGATTGGCCTAATGATCCAAATGCGACGATCCCTCACTATGGAAACGCATTCCTTTTTGTGACATATTTTATGGATCGTTTTGGCAGTGAGGCTACTCAAGCTTTAGTAGCTGATGAGCTTAACGGGCTACCCAGTGTAGATAAGGTTTTAGAAGATCTAGATTTCACCGATCCTGTTACTGGTTTGCAAGTTACTGCTGATGATGTTTTCCTGGATTGGGTTGTGACAAATTTACTCAATAATGAATATAATGTTTCAGATCGTTTTAAATACATCAGCTATCCAGATGCTCCTTATTTCTATGCTACAGAAGAGATCGATGAGTGCTCAACTGGAGAGTTCCAACGTGATGTTCATCAATATGCCGCAGATTATCTAGAATTAAACTGTAGTGAGAGTTTCAAAATTAGTTTTACAGGCCAACAGTCTGTCCAAGTGCTGCCGGAAGATCCCTATTCCGGGGATTATGCTTTTTGGTCGAATAAAGGTGATCATTCTGATATGCGCTTGACGCAAGAATTCGATTTTCGGGATCAGGCTGGATCGATAACTTTCAATTATCACCTTTGGTATGACTTAGAAGAGGACTACGATTATGTCTTCCTCGAGGTATCTACCGATGGGCAGGATTGGCGTATCATTCGCACTCCATCTAGCACCTCGGAAAATCCTTCTGGAAACAGCTATGGATGGGGGTACAATGGCCTCTCTGGTGGTAGTGGAATCTGGATTGAGGAGACTGTGGATCTGTCAAGTTACGCAGGAGAAGTGGTCCAGATACGCTTTGAGTACATAACGGACGCAGCCGTTCATGGGGAAGGTTTGCTGCTCGATGATGTCTCTATCCCGGAAATTGGTTATTCCTCTGATTTTGAAACGGATGATGGAGGCTGGACAGCGGAGGGGTTCGTTAGGATAGAAAATAGAATACCTCAAACCTACCGCTTGGCCCTGATCCACATGGACGCAGTACCCCGAGTAGAATATTTATCTGTACCAGTTGGTAATCAGCTGGAAATTCTTGTTGAGGAAGGAGATACTGGTTCTCACCCTGTGGTTCTGGTGGTAACAGGTACCACACGCTTCACAAGACAAAAGGCAAATTACTGGTTAGAATTGACTGCTGATTAAGACAACAGACACTCCCGATTTCGGGAGTGTCGTTTTTTATGTACTGATTGATTATCCCCCGGTCATATTATTTGCAGGTGTTAGGATTCCTGGGGATGAATAAGTTCATCCAGTTGTTCTTCCAGTTCTGCTCTTTTCTTTTGAGCTGCCTCTTTAATCTCGATCTGGATGTTATCTACTTCTTTATGAATGACAGTCCGCAGTTCTTCTCCGGAATATGGAGCCAGCAGCAGGGCAGTAATTCCGCCTAGAACGCCCCCCAATACTGCTCCAAAAATGAAAGCCATAGCTTTTTTCATCGATCAATCTCCTTTTTCAATCTGGACATAGTTAATTATAATTGGTCTTTAATAAAATAGGTACGCCCGATTTACTGAACAGGAGATAATACAATGATTGATAAGACTCTCCCCCTGATAGATTTGCACCGCCATTTGGACGGAAGCATCCGCCTGGAAACCATCCTTGAACTGGGAAAAAAACATAATATTCCTTTACCCGCGAGCGACGTGGAGGGTTTGAAACCTTTTGTTCAAATTGTGGAGCCCACTCCCGATATCGTGACATTTTTTGAGAAATTTAAATATATGATCGGGATATTAGTAGACTATGAGGCCTGCAGACGGGTTGCCTATGAAAATGTCGAAGACGCCTATCTAGAAGGTATCGACTATATTGAACTGCGTTTCAGTCCGAAATTTATGGCAGGACCTCACGGGCTGGATCCTGCAGGAATCGTGGAAGCAATCATTGAAGGAACAGACAAAGCCCAGAGAAACTTTGATATTCAGGTTAACCTGATAGGTATCTTAAGCCGGACCTACGGGCCAGACCAGTGTTGGTTGGAGTTAGAATCATTGCTCCAGTACAAAGATCAGATCACGGCTCTGGACCTGGCAGGGGATGAGGTGAATTATCCGGGGAGCCTTTTTGTAGACCATTTCAATGAAGGGCGAGAAGCAGGTTGGCATATTACTGTTCACGCCGGAGAAGAAGGTGGACCGGATTTCATTTGGCAGGCTTTGGAAGAGTTAGGGGCAGAGCGCATAGGTCACGGTGTTAGTGCTGCTCGTGATCCAATGTTAATGGATTATCTGGTCAATAATTCTATCGGTGTCGAGAGCAATCTGACCTCAAATATTCAGACCAGAGTAGTGGATCAATATGTGAATCACCCTTTAAGGACATTTCTTGACAAAGGAATTCTGGCGACCATTAATTCAGATGATCCTGGTATCAGTAATATTGACCTGAATCATGAATATGAAATAGCGGCCCCTGCAGCAGGTTTATCTAGGCAACAGATCACCCAGGCCCAAAAGAACGCATTGGATATTGCTTTCTTGAGTGATCAGGATAAACGGTCACTAAAAGAAAAGGCAGAGTTGCGGTCAGAGAAGTCTGATGAATAATCTAAATTCAGTCAGTGGGGATACCTGGGGATGGAACGAGTTATTTCAAATATGCTGCCCAAACACTGTCTATCACACTCGGAAATACTGTTGCAAACGATATTCGATATAAATATCATCATATAGAGAAATCCGAATCTGATCAAGCCATTATTACCAAAATTGTAGAAGGTATCTGTTCCAGCAAGGATAATATTAAATGAATAAGAAGAGAGTAATATTTGTTCTTTTGTTTTTATCAATCCTCTATTTTTTAGTTTTTATTTATCCGAATAATACTGGAGCAAAGACAGTAGAAATGATCAGTGTCTTTGAACCTGATGAATTTGCCCAGTATCCGCATGCAATCCGCATGTTGGAATTTAAAGGTATCAGTCTGAGGCATAAGATATGGCACTTTGTGGCATACCAGCACTATTATTATGGGTTTCCTTTCTATGCTCTTTCTGTATTAGCTCTTCTTCCTGTTAAATTCCTCTCAGGAATCAACAACGTTCAACTTAATATGGCGGTTCTGCGTCAGTTTGTCAGTGTATTACCCATGATAACAACCTTTTGGTTATTGGTTAATATCCAAACAAAGTTTGAAAAGTTCTGGAAATCAATAATATTGTTTATTTTCTTATTATCTATTCCGATCGTGATTAAAAATAACCTCTGGTGGCATCCGGATAGTTTGGCAATTCTGTTTTGTGTGTTGGTGATTTTTTTCCTTTCCCGGGATCAATACAGGTTTGGCGCAAATTTTAATTTTGCGGCCATCGCGGTTGGATTAGCAATAGGAACGAAGAATTTTGGATGGTTTTTCTTTCTGACAATTTTTGTATATTTATTTCTGGGTTATAAAAATGAGAATATTCAATTTCAAAAAATATTAACAAAAAGTGTAGTCTTCATAATACTTATGATTTCAGTGGTGATTATCAGTAATCCCGCATTGATCCATCCCGAGGAGAGAATGCGTTATTTGATGATTCAAAAAGCACAATCAGCAGCTATGAGTTTTGGATGGGATGTTGCCTATCAAAAAGGACCCGGATCATGGTTTTCAATTATCTCTGAGTATTATGGGCATTGGTTAACCCTCTTACTCCTCCTGCTTGGAATCGGAATAGGTTTGTATAAAAAAGAAACTCGCTTGACGAATATCCTGATTCTGACCTGGGTATTTCCTATGCTGATCTATATACTGTTTTTCGTAGCCACCAAACCAAAACATCTACTAATGCCTATAGCATTACCGTTCTTTTCGAGTTTGGTGAATTTCATTCCTCCAATCGATGAGGAGATAGATGACTGGAAAAAGTACCTGTATCTGATCATTCCATCTTTGATTCTTTTGATCCAATTCGGGAGGAATGTGATTTGGGACTTTCAGTATATTAATAATACCTTTCATCGTGAAGAGACGCACCCTGCATTGTCTTTCTATTCAAAAATCGAACCAGAAATCTTTGCCTGTTTGCCTGATGGCCACAAGATGACTGTCTTCCGTGATGTTAGAGCATATGTGCCTGAAAGTGAAAATCTAAATGTTGAAATCAGTTGGAAAGCAGTTGATTATACCTATATCAAGGACCTTAACCCTGAGATAATTGTGCTCCAGATGCAAAAAATTAATGATTATACAAGCTCAAACTTAATCGAAGATGCATTTGATAAAGATCAAATGAGACAGACCCAAATCTTTTATTCTGATGCGAAGAACATGGACCTGGAGGATTACCAATTCCAATTTGGGGATAATTACGGGATGATATTTTTACGGGACGATATATCTGATTTATTATCTTGCCCTATTGATCAGCAATAAGCGCAGTTCATTGATCAATAATATTAATATGACTGTAAGACATATTAAGTGTTCTGAGGGTTTACGAAATAAGGAAGAATAACCTGATCAACAAGATGAATTATTCTTCGTCTCTGCTTTTCACTCGTTCTATTGCACAGAACGAAGGTTTTCGATAATGCATCTTTCTTTTCATTTCATATATGGGACGGAATGATCAACTTATTGAGATTCGCTAGTTCCCTGATTGATGAAATGATGGTTTAATTATTAGGAGAGACAAAAACAAACCCAGGCCCCTACCAATTAGGAGGGTACCATGTCATCAACTCCCATTTCCAACAAGAAAATAACTTCGGCTGTCTTCCGAGCGAAAAAAGAGCGCGGAGAACCCATTACTATGTTAACTGCATATGATTATCTGACTGCCAGAGCGGTGGACCTCTCAGGCATAGATTCAATTCTAGTTGGAGATTCCCTGGGAATGGTTGTTCTGGGCTATGAAAACACCTTGCCGGTCACTATGGAGGATATGCTTCATCACTGCAAGGCAGTTGCCAGAGGAGCTTCCAATGCCCTGTTAATTGGAGATATGCCTTTTATGTCATACCAGGTTAGTCCTTCTGAGGCTCTACGAAATGCTGGACGGTTTCTCCAGGAAGCTGGTATGGATGCTGTCAAACTTGAAGGAGGGCGGGCGAGGTTGGACGCAGTCCGGGCAATCGTTGGCTCAGGTATTCCAGTCTTGGGACACCTGGGACTCACTCCTCAGAGTGTAAATCAGTTGGGCGGATTTACGACTCAAGGAAGGATTGCTGAGGAAGCAGGGGAAATTTTGACTGATGCAATGGCACTTGAAGATGCCGGGTGTTTTGGAATAGTACTGGAATCTGTTCCGTCCCGTCTGGCAGAATATATATCCAACAAACTGACTATTCCATCTATTGGCATTGGTGCAGGTCCGGGATGTGATGGGCAGGTCCTTGTTACCCACGACCTCCTGGGACTATTTGATAAATTTACACCTAAATTTGTGAAACAATACAAGGTTCTCCATCAAGAGATCAATCAAGCATTGCAGGAATACAAAATCGACGTTGAAAACGGTAATTTCCCTGGAAAGGCACATTCTTTTTCCATGTCCGATCAGGAGTGGCAAAAGTTCCTTGACCTCACTGGAGATTCCTGATCATGACCGATATCCTGATTATTGGGTCCGGCGCAATGGCTCTATTATTTGGAGCCAGGTTGGCTGCTTCAGGCCATAAGGTAACTCTATTTGGTACGTGGCGGGAAGGGATCCAGGCTATAAATCAATCCGGGATCCGCATTGCTGGAGATCAGCAAGGGAATGGTTTCCCGGTTCAAGGGGTCACAGACCTGTCAAAAATTCCTTCAGCAAAATGGGTTTTGTTTCTGGTTAAATCCTGGCAAACAGAGCGGGCAGCGAAACAATTGGCCCAAGTGTTGGATCCTGAAGGGATCGCTTTATCGCTACAGAATGGTTTGGGTAATTTAGAGATTCTGGGCAAAATCCTGGGAGATAGTCGGGTAGCCCAGGGAGTGACGACCTGCGGGGCAACACTCATTGGACCCGGGGTTGTCCGCCCAGGCGGTGAGGGAATTATATCGGTCCAGGCCCGCCCAGAGTTAAACCCATTGATCCTTTGCCTCAAGCAATCTGGTTTTTCTATTCAGAAAGTGGATGATCTGTCAGGTCTGATATGGGGTAAATTGATCATAAATGTGGCTATCAATCCATTAACAGCTCTCCTGAATGTGAAAAATGGGCAGCTGTTAGAAAATGAATACTCAAAGTATCTTATGGGTCTTGCAGCCCGGGAAGCGGGAAATGTCGCCCGTGCTCTGGGGATCGAGCCAGGTTATGAAGATCCAATCTCGGCTGCTGAAGCGGTAGCGTTCGCCACTGCGGAAAATATTTCCTCCATGCTTCAGGATATCAGAAGGGGAGCTCCAACAGAAATCGAGGCCCTGTGTGGCGCTGTTGTCCGGGCGGGAAAGTCGGTGAAATTGAATACTTCTGTAAATGAGATCATGTTGTTGATGATTCAAGCGCGAGAAAGCTTAGTGAGGATTTCTGAAAATGAAAATAGTGAAAACAATGAGTGAGTTGAGAAAAGAATTATCCGATCTGGATCAGCCAGTAGGTTTTGTGCCTACTATGGGATACCTTCACGAAGGTCATCTCTCACTGGTGGATAAAGCTCGGGATGATAGCGCTGCTGTGGTTGTAAGTATATTTGCCAATCCTTCTCAATTTGCACCGGGCGAAGACCTGGATAACTATCCCCGGGATATAGACCGCGATGTCGGACTTCTGGAAAACGCGGGTGTGGATCTGGTTTGGATTCCCACTGTCGAAGTTATGTATCCAGAAGGTTATCAGACTTGGATTGAGATGGATCATTTATTTTCGGTTCTAGAAGGCTCCTACCGGCCAACACATTTTCGGGGAGTTGCTACTGTGGTTGCAAAGCTATTTAATGCGGTAGGTCCAGATAAGGCTTACTTTGGGCAGAAGGACGCCCAGCAGGCAGCAGTTATTATGCAGATGGTAAGGGATTTGAATTTCCAGGTTGAAATTGATATTTGTCCAATTGTGCGTGAACCGGACGGGTTGGCAATGTCCAGTCGGAACACTTACCTGGATCAAGCAGAAAGATTAGCAGCCAGATGCCTTTCACGGGGTTTATTCCTCGCTCGAGATGCATACCAGAAAGGTGAAAGGTGTGCGGAGGTTATCAAGCAGATTGTCAAGGATGAGGTTGAATTAGAAAAATTGGCCCAACTTCAATATGTTTCGTGTGCTAACCTTAACACCCTGGAAGAACTTGAAAATGAAATCCAAGAATGTCTGGTCTCAATGGCAGTTTTTGTTGGTGGGACAAGACTGATTGATAATATTATTTTAGGGATGTGATAAATGTACAGAAAATTGCTAAGGTCAAAAATCCACCGGGCAACCATAACAGATTCTAATCTGGATTATGAGGGTAGTATTACAATTGATAGTGATTTGATTGCTAAGGCTGGTATGGCGGAGTATGAACTTGTTCAGGTAGTAAACCTAAACAATGGCGCTAGATTTGAAACCTATATCATTTCTGGAAAAGCAGGATCTGGCAAAATAGAAATTAATGGCGCTGCTGCAAGGCTGGTTCATACCGGTGACAAGATCATAGTCATGGCTTATGGACTGGTTAAGGAAGAAGACATCCTGGATTGGAAACCCACGATTGTGCTTGTAGATGATGAGAACCAAGTAAAGGAAGTTCTATGTTAATGACAATTGATATTGGCAATACAAATATATCCCTGGGTGTCTATCAGGGAGAAGAGCTTGGACCCTGCTGGAGAGTATCGACTGATCATCAACGCATGCCGGATGAATATGGCTTGCAAATTGATGGTTTATTAAAACATGAGGGTCTAACTGCGGCGGATATCACAGGTGTATGTCTCGCCTCCGTAGTACCAGGATTAACAGGGGTTTTCCAGCAGGCTTGTAAGGGGTATCTTGATCTGGATCCCCTTGTTGTGGATGCGGGAGTAAAGACTGGCGTTCGCATACTTTATGAAACTCCCCGTTCGGTAGGGGCTGATCGTATAGTTGTCGCCGCTGCAGTGCACCACCTTTACGGTGGGCCGGCATGCGTAGTGGACTTTGGCACCGCCACTACGTTTGACGCGATCTCCGAAGAAGGAGATTACCTGGGAGGCGCAATAGCTCCAGGAATTGGTATCGCTGCTGATGCGCTATTCCATCGGGCTGCTAAATTACCAAAAGTAGATTTAAACACTCCTCCATCAGTTATTGGAAGAAATACTCCCCATTCTATGCAATCTGGATTGATATTTGGTTATATCGGCTTGGTAGAAGGTATGGTTGCCCGGTTTAGAGAGGAATTGGGTCCCAAGATGAAAGTTGTCGCAACAGGTGGGTTAACTGAGATCATCTCCCGTGAAACCAAGGTGATTGAGATTGTCGCCCCCTGGTTAACGCTGGATGGTCTGCGGATTATTTGGGATATGAATCAGTAAGTCCGCGAATTATAATTTTACTGGCAAGAAGGAAAACACATGAAAGTACTGGAAAACAAAAGAATTATTCTGGGTGTGACTGGATCGATAGCAGCTTATAAGACAGTGACCCTGGCCTCGTCATTAACCAAGGCCGGTGCACTGGTTGATGTGATCCTGACACAAGCAGCTTCAAAACTGGTTTCCCCAATAACTTTTTCCTCAGTCACAGGGCGTAAAGCCTATATCGATGAAGATTTATGGAAAGTGGATGACCATGTATTGCATATTGAATTAGGTGAGAAGAATGATGCCTTTTTAATAGCACCGGCAACAGCCAATACCTTAGCAAAAATAACCCATGGAATGGCTGATAACCTATTAACACTGACTGCCCTGGCATCACGAACGGCTCTTCTCGTGGCGCCAGCCATGGATGGAGGGATGTACAGTCACCCGGCAACCCAAGAAAATTTGGATCTTTTGAAAAAACGAGGAGTGGAGATCTGGGGGCCGGCAGCTGGCCATTTGGCTTCTGGCCTATCAGGCAAAGGGCGGATGCTGGAACCAAACCTGCTTCTTGGATACCTGCGATCCTGGCTAGGTAGAAATGGGGTTCTTCAAGGGAAGAAAGTAGTTATCACAGCAGGGGGGACCCAGGAACCAATAGACCCGGTCCGGGTTATTGGGAATAGATCTTCTGGGAAACAAGGTTATGCAATCGCCCAGGCTGCTCTGGATCAGGGTGCTGAAGTCATCTTGATCACAGCCCCAGTGACCCTGGCAGGACCTGTTGGAGCCCGATTGGTTTCAGTAAAAACTGCAAGCGAGATGGCTGAGGCAGTTCTCTCAGAATCCAAGGATGCAGACCTGTTAATCATGGCTGCTGCGGTGGCAGATTATAAACCTTCCCAAGCAGCAGATAGCAAGATAAAGAAGGATCAGGGCGGATTGGACGTCATTCATCTGGAAAAAACTGTTGATATTCTAAAGGCAGTAGCCCGTGATAAATCTAAGAAAAAAATTGGTCCCGGAGCAGTGATTGGCTTT